>Ga0213920_1000099_pt1 | contig 93499 bp, 93 predicted proteins | sample McNCre1117MG_FD_161054 | JGI IMG/M metagenome (GOLD analysis project Ga0213920, IMG submission 161054) | Freshwater microbial communities from McNutts Creek, Athens, Georgia, United States - 11-17 MG | ecosystem: Environmental > Aquatic > Freshwater > Creek | place: USA: Georgia | collected...
CTCCCCAAAAATGGACTTAAGCTGCCCGCATCCTTGTAACTCGTGCCCGTTGCAATTTTATTTAAACTTACCGCCAAGGAATAGTTGTGCTTTTGCTTGTACTTGCCATCCACCCTAACTCCAGCATAATACCCTGGCTTAAATGCATTTTTGTTATAATCCGCTAAATCGTAATTGAAATTAGAAGCATAATTGCCCGTTGTAATGTTCTGTTTGGAAACATTCATCCCAGCCAATAAATACAAATTGTTGTCCGTAAAGTCCGAAAAAGTCTTATCCAGGGTTTTCTTTACCCCATTGTGAAACTTAACCAAGTTGTCCTTGAACGAAAAATGAGTGGATGGAGTTTGGGCATTTGTAGTATGTGTAATAAGAATAGTACACATTAAACATATAATTAATACCAAACGATTACTGAAATTGAAAATAGTACGCATAAATATAAATGTAGGATACGGTTTATGCGTCTAATATCTTGTGCTAATTTGAAAGTGAAAAATTTTAAGAGAAAATAGAATAAAATCTACGTATACTTTTATGAAACATTGATTACCATTAAATTATAAATAATATTTTAATTATTTATAGCCTCTATTATATCAGAAGGATTGCCTCCATGGAACTTCTTAAAGGGTTTGTATAAATGCTGTCTTGAAGAAAAACCTACTTCTTTTGCCAATGCATCAATTGTAAAATTAGCATAACGAGCATCTTGAACAATATCTAAAAAATAATTAATCCTATACATATTCACTAAGTCTGTAAAAGTCATTGAATATTTATTATATATGTATCTATACAGTTCAGCACTTGGAATATTCAGCTCTTTTGCCAGGTTGTCGAGAGAGGCATCAGGATTTTTATAATATAGTTTAGCAAAAAAATGATTATTAAAGTCTATTTCTCCTATCTGATACTCTTCTTTCAAATTAAATAAAGACCCAAAAGACATATTCACTCCAGCCTTATTTATAAAAACAGGTCTATAAAAAATAATGAATAAAACAAAAAAGTAAATGAATAGCGTCATGTAATGCCCCAAAGGAGGAAAAGTGTTATAAACGGAGAATGGAATATTATGAAAACTAAAAATGATTGATAATATTAAAATTGCCAAAGTCCATCTCTGAATTTTCTGAAAATAGATATTGGACTGTTTGATCTTAAAAAAAATCTGATAGGAGTAATAAATCGTAACAAGAATAAATATGATGAGCAATGAATATCGTAAAAAAAGAAATGGTAAAGGTGTTCCCAAATGTTCTTGTCCTTTTATTATAATAAAATTTTGAGTGTTCAAATAATAATTTCCATAATTTTTCAATATAAACATATGGTAAATTGAAAATGAAATTATAGCTATAATCATTGCAGCACCAAGTGTAAATATGAGCTTCTTGATTTTGGGAAAATATAATATACATGAAATATTAAAGAATGCTGCAGCATTAATTACTTTAAATAGTACAATAAAAAAGGCAAATTGATTAGCACCTAAATAATGCATTAATGCTCCACTGCCGGTTGTGAATGCTAAAACAGCAAAATTGGCTTTTAGTACAAATGAGCTTTTAAATTTGATAATTAAGTCAAAAAGTACAATGATGGCAAATACAAATACAGCAAAATACAGATTCTGAATTAAAGACATTTGGTGATAGGTATTAAACTAATAAGCAATCTTCTACAATTATAAATTTACTTAAAAAACGCTTAATTTACCACCCACTTATCTCCAAAATTTCGGCTGCATGATCCTTGGTATCAGGCTTTTCTATAATGTGTTGCACTATGCCCGCTTCGTCTATTAAGAAAGTTGTGCGGGTTGTTCCCATATAAGTGCGACCCATAAATTTCTTCTGGCCCCATAAATTGTATTTATCAACAATCTTCTTGTCCTCATCTGCAATTAAAGAAAAAGGCAATTCATATTTCTCAATGAACTTCTCATGTGATTTAACAGAATCCACACTCACTCCTAACACTTGTAAGCCTTTTTTCATCAATTTCTGATAGTTATCACGCAAATTACAAGCTTGTGCCGTACAACCTGGTGTATCGTCCTTTGGATAAAAGTATAAAACTAATTTTTGACCTTTAAAATCGGCTAAAGCTACCGTTTTTCCGTGTTGGTCTACCCCTTTAAACGCTGGAGCTTTTGCCCCTTCTTTTATTACTGCCATAATACTTGAGTTGCGGTAAATATAAGACTTAAAAAGGACAAAAATGTTTAGGGAACAAAAGGGCCAAAATGCGCCCATTTTTTGCTAGATTTGCGCAATTTATATTTTTGTAGTTATGCCAAGAGACACTTCCATCAAATCCGTATTAATTGTAGGTTCTGGACCCATTATTATTGGACAAGCCTGCGAATTTGATTATTCAGGTTCACAAGCTGCTCGTTCCTTGAGAGAGGAAGGAATTAAAGTGATTTTAATTAATAGCAATCCAGCTACGATTATGACCGATCCAATGATGGCAGATAAAGTTTATTTATTGCCATTAACTATCGAAAGTCTAGAGCAAATTTTACAAGAAAATCAAATTGATGCTGTGCTTCCAACAATGGGAGGACAAACTGCATTAAACTTATGTAAAGAAGCAGATGAAATTGGATTGTGGAAACAATACAATTGTAGAATGATAGGTGTGGACGTTGCGGCCATTGATACAGCAGAAGACAGAGAGAAATTTAGACAGTTAATGGTGAAGATTGGAATGGCAGTTGCACCTAGCCAAGTTGCTAATAGCTTTTTGGAAGGAAAAGAAATTGCACAAAAAATTGGATTCCCATTAGTAATACGTCCATCATTCACATTAGGTGGAACGGGTGGTGGATTTGTACATGATGCAAGTGAATTAGATGCTGCATTAGAAAAAGGATTGAAAGCTTCTCCAATGCATGAAGTATTAGTTGAGAAAGCTGTGTTAGGATGGAAAGAATATGAATTAGAATTATTAAGAGACCAATCAGATAACGTAGTAATTATATGTACCGTTGAAAACTTGGATCCAATGGGTGTGCATACAGGAGACTCTGTAACAGTTGCTCCTGCTATGACTTTAAGCGATACTGCCTTCCAAGAAATGCGTAACAAAGCCATGCTTATGATGCGTAGTTTGGGCAACTTTGCCGGAGGCTGTAATGTGCAGTTTGCATTAAATCCAGCAACAGAAGAATTAATTGCGGTGGAAATTAATCCACGTGTATCGCGTTCATCTGCATTAGCATCAAAAGCAACGGGTTACCCAATTGCAAAGATTGCCGCTAAGTTGGCGATTGGCTATCACTTAGACGAATTAAAAAATCAAATTACGCAAACAACTTCAGCTTACTTTGAACCAGCATTGGATTATGTAATTGTAAAAGTACCAAGATGGAACTTTGATAAATTCAAAGGTGCAAATGATACTTTAGGATTACAAATGAAGAGTGTGGGTGAAGTAATGGCTATTGGAAGAAGTTTCACCGAAGCCATTCAAAAAGCTTGTCAAAGTTTAGAAAACGAATCCATTGGTTTAGGATATTATGGAAAGAGCTTAATGAAGAACGAAGAGTTAATGGAATATATTAAGACGCCAAAATGGGATCGTATCTTCAGAATTAAAGATGCTTTAATGCAAGGCTCAACAGTACGTTCCATTGCAGCTGCAACAGGTATTGACAATTGGTTCTTATATCAAATAAGAATTATCTGTGATATAGAAAAAGAATTAATGAAGCATAGCTTAGATAGTTTACCTACTGAAGTGTTAAAAGAAGCTAAGAAGCATGGATTTAGTGATATGCAAATTGCAAAATTATTACATAGTGATACGAGTGATGATGCAGTATATGAAAAACGTAAAGCATTAGGCATTACTAGAGTATACAAAATGGTAGATACATGTAGTGCAGAGTTTGAAGCTAAGACTCCTTATTTTTATTCCACATTTGAAAACTAAGCATTTAATTAATATTTCAATTACTGCCTTAAAAGCAAAACCGACAGCATATGAACGTAAAAGATATTGTAGCACAAAATGAAAAAGAAACCAGAGCTGGATTTGGTGATGGTATTTTAGAAATTGCTAGAGAAAATAAAGACGTAGTAGTATTAACAGCCGACTTAGCAGGTAGCTTTAAGTTAGGTCCTTTAATGAAAGAAATGCCCGAGCGTTTTATTGAAGTGGGTATTGCCGAAGCCAATATGATTGGTATTGCAGCCGGTTTAACCATTGGTGGTAAAATTCCATACACTACTACTTTTGCTGGATTTAGTACTGGTCGCGTATATGATCAAATTAGACAATCAGTTGCCTACTCTGACAAGAATGTAAAAATTTGTGCATCACATGCAGGATTAACATTAGGAGAAGATGGTGCAACACACCAAATATTGGAAGACATTGGATTAATGAAAATGTTACCAGGTATGACCGTAATTGTGCCTTGTGATTATAACCAAACAAAAGCGGCAACTAAAGCGGTTGCAAGTTATCATGGACCTGTATACTTACGTTTTGGTCGTCCAAAATGGCCAAACTTCACAAAGGAAGATGGATCTGATTTTGTAATTGGTAAAGCACAAATTTTAGCAGAAGGTACTGATGTATCTATTATTGCTTGTGGTCACTTAGTATGGAAAGCCATTGAAGCAGGAAAACAATTAGAAGCTGAAGGCATAAGTGTAGAAGTAATCAATTTACATACTATTAAACCATTAGACGAAGCAGCCATTATTAAGAGCTTGCAAAAAACTGGTTGTGTAGTAACTGCCGAAGAACATAATATAATTGGCGGTATGGGTGATGTAGTTGCTCAAGTAGCTGCTAAGAATTGTCCAGTACCTCAAGAATTTATTGGAACAAAAGATACATTTGGAGAAAGTGGAACACCTAACCAATTATTAACTAAATACGGATTAGACGCAGTAAACATAGTTGAAGCTGCTAAGAAAGTAATTGCACGTAAGGCTACAAAATAGCATTGTATACACTTGACTTATAAAAAAAGCGTCTCAAAATTGAGACGCTTTTTTTATGGCGCTAATCTTACGCGTACCCAATGTCCGTCGGCATGTAAGCTATACTGAATACGATCATGTAAACGAGAACTGCGACCTTGCCAAAACTCTATTTCATTAGGTTTAATAATATAGCCACCCCATTGTGGAGGCAAAGGAATATTACCATCCTTATATTTTTCAGTATTCTCTGCCACAATCTCTTCTAAAAAAGCACGATCGGGAATAATTCTACTTTGAGGTGAAGACCATGCACCAATTTGACTTCCAATTGGCCTTGATTTAAAATAGGCTTCACTTTCCTGAGCACTAATTTTTTCAATACTCCCTGTAATACGTACTTGACGCTCTAGCTCCTTCCAAAAAAAGTTCATAGCAGCAACAGGATGCGCTTCAATATCCTGTCCCTTTGCACTTTGATAATTAGTGAAAAATATAAATCCTTCTGGTGTATACCCTTTTAACAATAACACACGAGAATTAGGAATATTACCCGTTTTAATAGTTGAAAGCACAAATGCATTTACTTCTTCTATACCACTTGCAACAGCATCCTCCCACCAACGTTCAAATTGATCCATTGGTAAATTGGCAGTTGTTTCTTCATCTAAGGAAGCCAATTGGTAATCTTTTCTAATGCTTGAAATATCTCTATTCATAAAACGCTATTTTTTTCTATTTATATTGCTCTCTATTCATTGACTACTACTTCAAATTTTCTAAGTAGCAGCTATTTAAAATTCCTTGGTTGCATAAATAATATTCACCACTGATAATAATAATAACATGCCTACAAGTTGATGTAATTGAGCAAACCATTCAAATTTTGCCCATACACCAGGAACAATATGTGCACTTGAAAGAATAGTTAATATCCCTAATAAAACTTGTACAAATACTAAAAACAAAGGAAGCATATTTACTTTCACCCAAAATGTATTGCCTCTTAGTTTGTTCATTTGTAAAGACCAAAAAATAATAATTACTAATAAAATATATGCCAAAGCTCTATGTACAAAGTGAATCCAAATAGTATTATTTACCGCATTTAATAAAAAACTATCCTTACCTATTAAGCCCATTGGAATCCATTGACCATTAATTGTTGGCCAAGTGCTAGCTACATTTGCAGCTTTATGGCCTGCCATTAAAGCACCATAAATTAATTGAAAGCATAAAATTACAATTATCAACCAGGCCCATTTACGAATTTTAATGAATGCATATTGACCTTCGGCACTCACGGCAGTTTTTTCAATAGACTTTGCTTTTAAGGATAGGGCAAACCAATAAGTGTACGCTAATAATCCTAAAGCAAAAATAAAATGCAAGGCTAATCTTGTGGGCTTTACATACACTGCATCTCCCTCAAGGCCACTAGCCACCATTATCCAACCAATAGCACCTTGTAAAGCGCCTAATAAAAATAAAACCACTAAAGGCTTAATCATATTAGGTTTAAAATATTTTTTTACAAAAAAGTATACAAAACCAACCGCAAACACTAGCCCAATACTACGCGCCCATAAACGATGAAACCATTCCCAGAAAAAAATGAATTTGAAATTAGCAAGTGTAAAATCAAAGTTCAGTAATTGAAACTGAGGTGTGGTTTTATATTTTGCAAATAACTCCTGCCAATGTGCTTCAGTCATAGGAGGAAGGGCACCAGTAACTACATCCCATTCTGTAATGGAAAGACCACTACCTGTTAAACGTGTAATGCCTCCCAAGGCAATTTGAATCACGGTCATTCCTACTCCCAAAAGCAACCAGTTGGCAACTGCTTTTGATTTTTGATCATTTAGGTCCATGCTCATTTTTTGACAAATTGTATAGACCACAAAGGTAGCAAGTAATGCGTGGATAGCTTAAATTTACAGGACTAAAAAAACAAGTTTGTCAAGTTTACTAAATCAATATCAGGATGAATTTATAGAAGCAGGCTGTGATGAAGCAGGACGCGGTTGCTATGCAGGTCCGGTATTTGCAGCGGCTGTTATACTTCCAACTGATTTTTATCATCCATTGTTAAACGATAGCAAACAATTATCCGAAAAACAGAGACAGGAATTAGAACCCATCATTAAGTCAAATGCCATTGCATGGGCGATTGCATCACAAACTGCTGCCGAGATAGATGCATCAAATATATTAAAGGCCTCTATTAAATGTATGCACTTGGCATTGGACCAGCTTAAAAAACGTCCAAAATTTATTGCAGTAGATGGCAACCGATTTTATCCCTATAAAAAAATACCCTATCAAACCATTGTAAAAGGTGATGGTAAATATGCCCATATTGCAGCAGCTAGTATATTAGCCAAAACTGCGCGTGATGCTTATATGGAAAATGCACACTTAAAATATCCAGCATATGGATGGGATAAAAATAAAGGGTATGGAACAGCCATGCATCGTGCTGCTATTGAAGCACATGGACTTTGTTTTGAACACCGAAAAAGTTTTAATATTTTACCGCCGCAGTTGACAATGCTATAAAAGGAATTATATCATGCTTAGGAATTATGCGTAATGATTGTCACTAGTAATCCCAGACCCCAGCACCTTGTCGTATTACCGTATATTCATCGTCAGTGCAATCTACCACTGTGGAAGGAACAATGCCTCCAATACCTCCATCTACCACTAAGTCCACTTGTTTACCCCAATGCTCATAAATTATTTCAGGATCGGTATAATCTTCAATATTGTCACCAGGAAAACTAGCCGATAATATAGGATGCCCCAAAGTTTTAATAATTGAGAGTGCGATATTATTATTTGGAATACGTAATCCAATTGTTTTTTTCTTAGACTGCAATATTTTAGGCACTTGTTTACTTGCAGGAAGGATAAAAGTAAAGGGACCCGGCAAAGCTTTTTTCATTATGCGATACAATGAATTGTCAATTGCCTTAGCATATACACTCAAGTCACTTAGATCAGAGCAGATAAAACTCAAATTTGCTTTTTCAGGATTTACTTTTTTAATTGCACATATTTTCTCAATCGCTTCTGGATGAAAAATATCACAACCCAATCCATAGATAGTATCGGTGGGATAAGCTATAATGCCCCCGCTTTCTAGACAGTCTTTTACCATAGAAAGTTGTCTAGCTTGTGGATTGTCTGGATGAATACTAATTAGCATAAATGTTATAGTGCAAAAGTACCTATTTTTATTACCATTTGTTTATGTTTTATTTGTACTAAACAACGTTTATGTTTAGTATTACTTACCTGGAAGAAAAACTATTAACAAGAGCTGCATTTAAGCTAGCCATTGAACAACAAGAGGAATGCAAAGTCATTTATAGTAGTGGAGACATACAAGATTTTTTGAAATTTCTACAACAGGATACTCGACATCCCGACTTATGTATCTTATCTGATTGCTATCATTATATTGACTTGGTAAAAATTATTAAAGCCATAAAAGCAAAAAGTAATCATCCCTATATATTACTAAAGTCAGATGCAAAATTTATGAAGGGTATATGTTTTCTAATGAAGAATGGATTGAATGGGATTTTCTTTACAGATGAAGCCATGATTGATTTAAAACAATGTGTTCGCAATAGAACTAGATTCAATTTATCTTCTGATAAATCAAAACTCATAACAAGCAATTTGTTGGGCAACATTCAAATAAAGGAACTGAATTACAATACTTCCCCACTCACTCAAAATGAAATAAACTTTATTCAAGCATGTGCTAAGGATCAAAGCTATGAGGAGATTGCAAATGAATTACAGAAAAGTATAAACACTATTTATGGTTATAGAGACCGGGTGTTTAAAAAATTGCAAGTAAAACAAAGGACTGCCATGGTAATGACAGCCCTTAAAAGAAATTATATTGACCTGTAAATTATTTAATTTCCCAAGTCTCACGACCACGGATTAATTTATCTAAATCGCCTGGACCTTTCACCAATGCTTCTTCTAATTGCAATGACATCATATCCTCATAACAAGGACGGTCTGCAGTAAAGAATACACCAAATGGACGAGGGAATATTGCACCTTCTTCGGAAGGATTATCAAATAAACGTGTTAGGATTTGTGCTTTATAAAAATCTTTCTCATCATGAATCCATAAATCATCAGCACTATATTTATCACCCAATGTTACTACTTCAGGACGCATACCATCAAAACGTAAACCTTGTTCACCATTTGCACCAAACGTCAATGGCTTGCCTTGCTCCAAAAATAAAGCGTGTAAAGGCTTAGTTGCTTTCTCTGTAAATATTTCAAAAGCACCATCATTAAAGATGCTACAGTTTTGATAAATCTCTAAAAAAGAAGTTCCTTTATGTTGTTCAGCACGTGTAATCATTGCTTGTAAGTGCTTAGGATCACGATCCATTGTACGACCTACAAATGTTGCATCTGCACCCAAGGCCAAAGCAGCAGGATTAAATGGATGATCAATACTTCCATAAGGAGAACTCTTAGTAATTTTATTTACTTCAGAAGTTGGTGAATATTGCCCTTTTGTTAAACCATAAATTTGGTTATTGAACACTAAGAAATTTACATTAAAGTTTCTTCTTAGCATATGAATTGTGTGGTTACCACCAATACTCATAGAGTCACCATCTCCTGCAACAATCCAAACACTTAGTTCTGGACGAGAAGCTTTTAAGCCACTTGCAATTGCAGTTGCACGACCATGGATTGAGTGCATACCATATGTGTTCATGTAATAAGGGAAACGACTACTACAACCAATACCACTAATGACCACAATATTTTCTTTAGGAACACCAATAGTTGGCATTACTTTTTGCACTTGTGCTAAAATTGAATAATCACCACAACCAGGGCACCAACGTACTTCCTGATCAGATGCAAAATCTTTTGCTGTTAAAGGCGCTGCTTGTGCTAAAGTTTCAGTAGACATACACTCATTCATTTAGGGTACAAAATTACGAAAATACGAGCTTCAACAAAGAATTATTTAAAGCTTATTTCACTTTGCGCCCCTTCCATGTATAGGTCTTAATTTGTCCAAACAACCCTGCCACTAAAGTGTAGGCAATATGAAGTGGTTGGTATAATGCAAAGTAGCGTAATTGGCCAGGCATTTTATAAAATCTAGTCACTGGTTCTAAGAAAAATAGTTCAAAGAATATTTTAAACGCAATCGTTATCAATAAACTTGAGTAGTCTCCAGCCAACAATAAAACCAAGAAAGAAAGGTTGTATACATACACCAATAACAACACCCAAAAAATGGAATTATCGTCATAATATCTTGCTTTACTAGACCATCTAATTCTTTGCATAATGAAGTCCTTCCAATTTTCCATTGCTTTAGTAAGCACAATTGCATCGGGATGAAAAAGATAGCCAATACCGCTAGACAAAGTCAATTTCATTTTATGCATTAAAAACATATCATCCCCACTTGCAATTTGATCCACACCCTGGTAACCACCCACTGCAATAAAAGCGGATTTTTCAAAAGCCAGGTTGGCACCATTACTCATGGAATGCTTGCCAGCACCCACTGCGGCGGCTGTGATACCTTGTAATGCTAAAAAATCTAGCACTTGAAACTCATTCAAAACACCCCTCTCCTTAATAAACATAACCGGGGCGGCAACAAACACCAATTTATTTTCAGGTTCGTTTTGTTGAATATAAGCGTTGTATAAACTTAACCATTGCTTGGGTACAATACAATCTGCATCGGTGGTTACAATCCACTCTCCTTTTGCTAAGCTCACCGCTTTTTCAATAGCTTTCTTTTTAAAGGAATTCATCTCCCCTGGCTTATAATAATCGGCTAAACTTAATAAGTGTACATTGGGATGCTCATGTCCAATGGCTTTTACCATAAATGCAGTATCATCTTCAGAAAAATCATCAATCACAATAATTTCAAAAGCATTTTGAGCATAATCTTGTGCCAAAATGGAATCTAGGCAGGCTTTAATGTTGGAAGCTTCGTTTCGGGCCGGGATTACCACCGTAAATTGGATAAGCGTATCCAGATGCGCTTCGGCCTCAAAAGGCTTTAACTTACTAAACCAATAACGGTAAGCCATTAACAAAATGGCATATATAATAGTTAAAATACCTACCGTCCAATCCAATAATGCTAGCATAGCTCAAAGTTAGCCCCTTTCTAGCTCAAAAATTTGGTGAAATGGCCAAATTGGTTGTACTTTTGAATTAGTTGCATAACTAACTATATGTCAAACAACCAATTTAAAAGAGGGGAATTATACAGTGTTATTAATGGCATGGCCACAACCGCTGTAGCCCGCAGACTGCAAAAGAATTTTCGAAATGCTGGATTAGAAATAACCATTGAGCAATGGTCAGTATTATACCATTTGTGGAAGGAAGATGGATTGAGTCAACAAGAATTAGGCACTAGAACATTTAGAGACAAAGCAAGTATAACCCGCTTAATTGATAATTTGGAAAAATTAGGACTGGTTACGCGCGTTGCAAGTACAAGTGATAGACGCATTAATAAAGTATGTTTAACAGAGATGGCAAAACCTTTGCAACAAACTACTTATGAGTTGGCGAATCAAACAATGAATGAGGCTTTGCAAAATATTAGTAAAGAAGAAATTGAAATTGTAAAAAATGTTTTTCAAAGAGTGTATGATAATTTAACACATCCCGATTTGATTTAAAACAGAAAAATTCGACAAAAAATATAAAACCTATTTTATGGGAACAACAATTCACGGAGGAGAATGGATTATTAAGGAAGTAAAAGCATCAGATGTTTTTATTCCAGAAGATTTTAACGAAGAGCAAATTATGGTGCGCGATATGTGTACACAATTTGTAGATGTTGATGTATTGCCAGTAGCAGATAGAATTGATAAATTGGAACCAGGCTTAATGCCCTCCTTATTAGAAAAAGCAGGAGCACAAGGCTTATTGGGCATAACAGTTCCAGAGCAATATGGTGGCTTAGGAAAAGACTTTATTACTGCAACCATTGTTGCAGAATATTTAGGAGGAGGCTATTCTTTTTCTGTTGCTAATGCTGCACATACTGGTATTGGAACATTGCCAATATTGTATTTTGGTACGGAAGCACAAAGAGAAAAGTATATACCAAAATTAGCAAGTGGGGAATGGAAAGGTTCCTATGGCTTAACAGAACCCAATAGTGGCTCTGATGCATTAAGTGCAAAGACAACTGCAAAATTATCGGCTGATGGAAAATATTATATTTTAAATGGCCAAAAATGTTGGATCACCAACGGAGGTTTTGCCGATGTATATACTGTATTTGCAAAAATTGATGGAGAGCAATTCACTGCCTTTATTGTAGAAAGAGGTATGGATGGATTTACGCAAGGACCAGAGGAACATAAAATGGGTATTAAAGGCTCTAGTACGGTACAGTTATATTTTCAGGACTGTAAAGTGCCGGTTGAAAATGTATTAGGTGAAATTGGTAAAGGACATATTATTGCGTTTAATATTTTGAATATAGGTCGTTTAAAATTAGGTGCAGCTACATTGGGTGGCGCAAGAAGAGCCATTACTACAAGTGTACAATATGCAAAAACAAGAGAGCAATTTAAATTACCCATTGTAAAATTTGGTGCCATAAGACATAAGCTTGCCGAGATGGCAATTAAAATGTGGGTGGGTGAAACTGCACTCTACCGTGTGTCTCGTAACATTGACGAAATGGAAGCCGAGCTTTCTGCAAGTGGAAAAAATTTATCTGAATCTTTATTAGGTGCGGCCGAAGAATATGCAATTGAGTGTGCTATATTAAAAGTGTTTGGATCAGAGACTTTGGATTTTGTAGTAGATGAAGGTTTACAAGTGCACGGTGGTAATGGATATAGTGATGAGTATACAATTTCAAAAGCTTATCGTGATAGTCGCATTAATAGAATTTATGAAGGCACTAATGAAATCAATAGGTTATTGACTGTTGACATGGTATTAAAACGTGCCATGAAAGGCAAGTTGGATTTAATGGGACCAGCAATGAGCGTGCAACAGGAGTTAATGAGCATTCCAGATTTTGGAGCAGAAGAAGAAGGTGCTTTTGTAAAAGAGAAGAAAGCAATTGCCAATTTTAAGAAATGTATTTTAATGGTAGCTGGCGCAGCAGTACAAAAGCTAATGATGACCTTAAATAAAGAGCAAGAGATATTAATGAATATTGCCGATATGTCCATTATTACTTATCATGCAGAGAGTGCATTATTAAGATTAGAAAAACTTGCAACACAAAAAGGAGAGGCTGCTACTTCTATACAAGCAGACATTGTGCGTACTTATATTTATGATGCAGCAGATGCTATTAATAAAGCTGGAAAGGACGCGCTAAACAGTTTTGCAGAAGGAGATGAATTGAAAATGATGCATATTGGATTAAAAAGATTTACAAAAGTAGATCCATTTAATACCAAGGAAGCAAGAAGAAGAATTTGTGCACAGCTAGTAGCAGATGACGGTTACAAATTATAATGCATCTCTCATAAATGAGTGTTTCGGATTTTTGATTTTATATTGAATGATGATTTAGGTTTTAAACGTCCCATCTTAATTGTTGGGACGTTTTTTTATACCATCAATTTTAATGAACGCTATAATCAGGGCTACTAAACAATTTTTACATTTCTAGAAAAACTTTCCTCTAATGAAATTAAAGTTTCGGTACGTTCTATGCCTTTTATTTTTTGTAATTCATCATGCAATACAAATCTAAGTTGCTGAATATCTTTACAAACAATTTCCACAAACATACTATAGTTACCAGTGGTATAATTTACGCGTACAACTTGCGGAATAGCTTTTAATGCTTGCGCCACTGTATCGTACATTGAACTCTTTTCTAAATAAATACCAATAAAAGCAATAATGTCATAGCCCAATACTTTTAAATCAACAGCTAATCGCTTACCTTGTACAATCCCCAATTCTTCTAGTTTTTTAATACGCACATGAATAGTACCACCAGATACAAAAAACTGTTTACCAAGGTCGGCATAAGATACTTCTGCATCCTGCATCATGGCTTGAATAATTTGCAAATCCAACTTATCTAAGCTTTTGTCAATGTTTAATTTAGCTGTATTTTTAGGCTCCATATTTGTATAATTTTAAATATAAATGCAATTTATTAAATATTTTCTACATTTTAAAAATAATAATTAAAATATTTGCAACATATGTGGCAATACCTTAGTTTTGATATATCAAATGAGGGAATCGAATAAATAATGCCACTCAAATGATGAGTTCTTATACACTGTGGGGTGATGAAATTTTTGGCAGACATGCCCTCTTGTCTCGGGGGTGAGGATCACAGGATAAATATAGTATAGAGCCGTCTAGCAATAGGCGACCAGGGTCGACCACTGAACTTTGTACTACAACTAACTGCCTCGTGGAGGTTCGACCCCTCCCCCTACAGCAATTTAAAAAGCCGCTCCATTTTGGAAGCGGCTTTTTTTATTTTATACATAGTCCGTTGGTTAAAATTGGTGAAGATAAATCGTACAAAATCCATTGCCAGTAAAAGGTTAATTTTGCTTTGAAATAAATGACTAGTAATGGCTAAAATGTCTGCTGATAAAATTATTGTAATATTTACTGTCATTTCTGCTGCGCTGCTTCAATTAATTGATACTTCCATTGTGAATGTTTCCATTACTCAAATGATGAGCAACCTAGGGGCTTCCTTTGAAGAAATTGGTTGGGTGATTACGGGATATGCGGTTTCAAATGTGATTATGATTACTTTGTCGGGATGGATGAGTACCAAGTTTGGACGTAAATATTATTTTGCAGGATCTATTATACTTTTCACTATTGCATCGGTATTATGTGGTATGTCCACCAATGTGTGGGAATTGGTTGTGTTTAGAGTTATTCAAGGAATTGGAGGTGGCGGGTTACTATCAACTGCCCAAGCAATTATTATTGAAACTTTTCCAAAAGAAGAATTGGGATTTGCCAATGCCATTTTTGGAATTGGCGTTATAGTTGGACCGGCTATTGGTCCAACATTAGGTGGATATATAACAGACAATTTATCTTGGCAATGGATATTCTTTATCAATTTGCCATTTGGAATTTTAGCAACCATTTTAACTTTTGCATATGTTAAAGAATCCAGCTTCCGGCAAGAACCTTCTAAAATGGATTGGTTTGCACTAGCCATGTTAGTTGCGGCAATTGGCTGTTTACAAATAGTTTTAGAAAAAGGACAGGAAGAGGATTGGTTTGAATCTAAATTTATTTTATCCCTTGCCATTATTGCTGTTGGAACGGGAATAATTTTTGTGCTGCGTGAATTAAAAAAGCAAAACCCAATTGTGAACCTTAGGCTCTTCAATAATCGATCCTTTACAACAGGCACGCTGTTTAATTTTATATTAGGATTTGGATTATATGGAACCACATTAGTAGTACCAGTGTTTTGTCAAAGCTTATTGGGTTTCACCGCCATGCAAACTGGACTTATTATGTTACCAGGAAGTTTAGCAACCGGACTTATGATGCCCATTGTTGGAAGCTTAATGAAAAGAAAGTTTTTCCATCCAGCAGTGTATGCAGGCATGGGCTTATTACTATTTTTTGTTTTTAGTTTTATGATGAGCTTGTTAAATACCCAAATAGGCAGCTATGAATTTTTCTGGCCATTGATAATACGTGGAATTGCCATGGGACTTATTTTTATACCGCTTACTACAATTTCATTAGCCAATTTGGAAGGTGCCGAAATTCCTCAAGGCACCGCAATAAGTAATATGATTAGACAATTGGGTGGTTCTATTGGTATTGCATTAATCACAACCTATATTAGTACCAACACAGCAAAACACTATGCCAATTTAATTCAGAATGTATCTAGTTCAAACCCAGCAGCCACAGAACGTATTGGCATGATGACGGGGGCTTTCACTAAAGGTGGAGCAGATATAGGCAGTGCTACTTCAAGGTCATATGCATTAATTGCAAGGAGCACCAACATGCAAGCTACTTTCTTAACTTATAAAGACATATTTATTAACTTAGGAGTATTCTTTTTAATACTCATTCCTTTACTCATCATGTTTAAGGATAAGAAGAAGAAAGAATTAGCAAAAAAAGAAGAGGAAGAAGTGGAATGGATTATAGAATAACAAATAAAAACTAACAGTATGAATCACATTTTAATGGCAATTGATTTTAGTGAGTCAAGTAAAGAAGTAGAAAAAGTTGGATTTGCACTAGCCAAAAAAATAAATGCAAAAGTTAGTTTAGTAAGTATCATTGATAAAAATATTACCTACTTACCTGCAGACACGGGTGAAATTGTAGAAAATATGTGGGAGGCAGATAAGGCATATGCAGAGAAAGAACTAGCAAGTATTAAAGCAAATCACGCAGATGTAGATTGTGAAACAATTTGTTTTGTTGGAGACTCAAAGAAAGACATTATTGAGTTGTCGGTTGAAAAACATAGCACATTTATTGTAATGGGAACCCATGGTAGAACAGGCTTGTCTCATTTATTAACAGGAAGTACCGCCGAATATATCATTAGACATTCGGTTGTACCCATTATCGTTGTTCCGCTAAAACACCATCGGCACTAGTTTTAGATTTATTTTTTCTAAAGTCAATGGTGTTAAAAATTGAAACCCTTAGTACATCTGAATTCAGGTACTTATTGGGGGCATTGTATTTTTGATACATATTAGTATACCCTAATTGTAAGATATTCTCTCTATTCATAAAATAGTAAAACCCAAGAAAAAATCTATTTTGATCAAAAGTATTGTAGACAATATTTTTCCCAATATTTAAATACAATTCCTCCGAAGTAACAAATGAAAAAGAACCTTTTTCATATTTATGTTTAGTGAGCGGGAACTGAGCTAATACATAATATCGTAATCTATAATTAAAATCAAAATTACCACTAGCCGCATTATTTATAGCCGTCTCTTTAAAGCGTTCCTCCAATCTTAACCATTGTAACCATTTTGAGTTAGTAGTACTAGTATTAAGCTGAATCATTTGCCAAGGTCGATACTCCGCTAAATGAAAAGTTTTTCCAATAGTTGGGAAATTGTCAACATAAGTAATTGCACCCGTATACTTAAAATTTGTGTTTTGAAAATAAGTTGCACCAAGCGTATATTCGTTTGCATTTATTGCATTGACATAATGATCTTTCAATTTTGATTGGACATCAATCCAAGAACCCCATTTATCAGAATATCTATTTTGGTTTAAATAATCCAACCAAGTTTCTTGAGTGTAACTGGTTTGTGCACTAGTTCCTAAAGAACATAAAACGAATGTTGATAATAATAGGAGAACCGTAAAGCGCATTAGACAGGGATAGTTGAAGTTGCAATATGCTCATTTTTATATAAATAAGCAAGTTAAGAGTGATATATAATTATGATATTTGTATCCTAAACTACTTGTTATGGCAATTTCAGTATGGGAACAATCAACTTATTATGCCCCAAAGGACGTGGTCATTATAGGATGTGGGTTTGTGGGCTTGTGGACTGCTCACGAGCTCATACACAAAAATCCAAAATTAAAAATAACCATATTAGAAAGAGGGGTGATTCCGTCAGGAGCAAGTACACGTAATGCAGGATTTAGTTGTTTTGGAAGTGTATCCGAACTCATGTACGATGTACAATTAATGGGAGAAGCCAATATGTTAGAAACTGTGAAAATGCGCTACGATGGCTTACAAAAAATTCAAAAAATATTTGGGAAACAAGATATTGATTATGACCAATTTGGAGGATATGAATTATTTGAAGAAGGTGGCGCATATGATATTAGTAAATTAGATGCCGACATTGCATACTTAAATAAAGTATTAGCTCCGGTATTAAAAACGCCTAGTAAAAACGGAAAGTACTTACCAATTTATACCAATGAAAGTAAACAGATCAAAAAATTAGGATTTCAAAAAATTAATGCCCTTGCTTTTAGTCCATTTGAGGGACAATTAAATTCAGCAAAATTAGTACTAGCCTTACAACAAGCGGTACAAGCAAAGGGCGTACAAATAATGTTTAATACAGAAGTAAAAAAGTTCAAGAACCATAAAAATGGGGTAACAATTAAAACCAATTTAGAGGCCGATATTGAAACAAAGCAACTTTTAATTTGCACTAATGGATTTGCAAAAAAATTAGTGCCTGAATTAGATGTAGTACCTGCAAGGGGACAAGTGTTTGTAACAGAACCCATCCCTAATTTAAAGTTTAAAGGCACTTTTCATTTTGACGAAGGATTTTATTATTTTAGAAATTTAGGCAACCGCATCTTATTAGGAGGGGCAAGAAATAAGGATTTCAAAAATGAAAAAACAACATCATTAGAAACTTCAAAATTGATACAAAAAACTTTGGAGGAATTTATGATGAAGCGCATACTACCTAAGGGATCTAAAAAACCAAAAATAGAATTAAGATGGAGCGGTACGATGGGTATGGGTGAAATTAAAAAACCCATTATTCAGCAACTACAACCTAATGTATATTGCGCGGTACGCATGAGTGGAATGGGCGTAGCTATAGCACCTATTGTAGCCCAAAAAGCAGTAAAACTAATGAAACATTAAATCCTTTCTACAAAGTATCTTTGCACTATGGGTCAGAAAAAATTAATCAAGTTTGCAGCTATTAAGGAGTATGAAAATGTGTTGGAATATCCTCAGGGCATGCCAGGCAAATGGGCTGCTTACTTTAAGGAGCTTGAAAAAGGGACAACAAATATTTCATTAGAAAATTTAGCGATTACCAATTATATCCAAAGCACTGGTATTGAAATGCAAGCTGATATTGAAATGAAAGCGGGTAGTGAAAAACTAGCTAATGAATCAAAAACAAAACCATTAGTGCTAGAACTAGCTTGTGGTCGCGGTGAATATGCAGTGGGATTAGGGCGCATGTTCCCAGCACATAATTTTATTGGATTAGATTTAAAAGGCAATAGAATTTGGAAAGGCGCCAGCATTGCCAATAGAGATGGATTAAGGAATGTCGCTTTTATAAGAACACAAATTGACCAAGTAACACAATATTTTGCTAAAGATGAAGTGAGTGAGCTATGGATTACCTTTCCCGATCCACAATTAAGATTGTCGAAAGCAAAGAAACGTTTAACGCATCCAAAGTTTTTACGCTTGTATCAACAATTTTTGAAGCCAGGAGGCCTAGTGCATTTAAAAACAGATAGTCCCAACTTGTACCTCTTTACTAAAACGGTTATTGAGTTATATGGACTAAGCCTCATTACAGCTACAGATAATGTATATGGAACTGAATTTATGCAATCTGAAAAATGGGATGAACGTTGCGCTATTAAAACCTATTACGAAGGTTTAAACATTGCAAGCAGTAATCGTATACATTATATTCAATTCAAGTTGGATAAAGTATTACCAATTGAATTAGATGAAAAATTGAAAGAGATTATTGCTGAATTTGAAGTAACCGAAACACATGATAGTTTGGCGCGTAATGGCAAACAAGCAATGGAATAGTAGTATGATTAAAGATGTAGATTATTATATTGATTCAAAAGGCATGTGGGTATTCACTGCGGCTTATCATGAGGCCAGAGGATACTGCTGTGGTCAAGCATGTAAACATTGTCCATTCAATTATGAAGCGGTACCTGAACCCATAAAAACACGCGCGCAAGTAATGAGAACATCCTTATGTAAAAAAAATAAAGATGGAATACACACCCAAGACTAAGGACTTTTTTCAAAATGTATTTGATGTGGTGCGTCTAATACCAAAAGGTCGTGTTACAAGTTATGGCGCTATTGCAAAATACTTAGGCACAGGTGGAAGCTCAAGAATGGTAGGTTGGGCCATGAATGCATCCCATGGTGTAAAACCTAAAGTGCCCGCTCATAGAGTGGTAAATAGAAATGGAATGTTAACAGGCAAAGCGCATTTTGAAACACCTACTCAAATGCAAGCACTCTTAGAAAAGGAAAAAATAAAAGTCAAGAACGAAACCGTCCTTGACTTTGAAAAAATATTTTGGGACCCAGCGGTGGAACTAGGTTATTAATAAATGACTCCCTTTACAATTAATTATAGTAAGGCTTAATCATCCAATATACCAACGGACCAGTAGCTGCTACGTAAAACCAAATCTTCCACATTGTTCTTCCTTTACGCTTATGATCCTCATATTCTCCAGTAAGGCCACGATAAGCAGTAAATAAAATAAAGGGTAAACTTGTTGCAGCTAAAATAATATGTGTGCTTAGTAAAATTAAATAGAATGGTCGGGTGTTCCCAACTGCTGTAATTTCTTCGGGAGAAACTACACCATCAAAATTAGCATCTCCATAACGAGCTTCGCCAGCAAATAAATGATGCGCTATATAAGTGACTAAAAATAATACTGATAATAATAAAGCAGTTAGCATTAAAGACTTGTGTAACTGATAGTTTTTATTTTTAACAGCAATAATTGCAGCTACTAATAATATAGCAACTGCTGTATTTATAATAGCATTTGCTAAAGCAAAAATATGTTTGTCAAAAGGTAGTTCAACATTTAAAGTAAACTTGCTTAAAAAAGTAACAGCAGCAAATACTACAACACTAAATATACCAATGAGTAATTTTGCTTGTTTATCATTTTTCTTAATTACTGGTGCTAACATAATTCTAATTGAATTTTTAGTTGATGTTTGAAATTATTTGAAAAAGTTTTTCTGCTATTTATGTTTAAACCCTATTAGTTTTTCTGTCTTGTACTTGTAAAATAATATACAAAACCACCTACTAATACAGCTATAACAAGCCACAACCAACTTAGTTCAATGATTTGTTGAAACACTTCACTTTTTTTAGTGCGGTCTTTCTCCAACATAATATAACCAACATCTTTTGCGAGTTTTAATAAGGAAGCAGAATCTAATCCGTTGTAATAACCACGCACTTGCATATTTTTATCAATCAAAACAAAACGGCTAGTATGTACAAAGTCTGGATTAATGGGTTCCTCACTAAATTTATCCACTTTCATTTCTTCGAAAGCAAATTTGTAAATTGAATCTCTGTTACCAGTTAGCAACCACCAATTATCAGAAATTACACCCATTTTATTGGCATACTCTCTCAAAACAGGTACGCTATCTCTTACAGGATCCACCGACATAGACATAAATTGCACAATGGTTGTATCCACTTGTTTTTTTCGAGTATCGCCCCCCCTTATAAAAGCCTGTTGAAGCTTAACCATATTGTGCGTAAGCTTAGGACAAATGCTGCCACAGCTTGTAAAGAAAAAATCCAGAATAATTATTTTGCCCTTTTGATCATACAAATTAACTGTATCACCCATTTGATTTACCAAACGAATATCTTTTGTTGTATGCCAAATACTATCTGTTTGTTGTTTACCCTTAACCACCCTATCCACAACTGTATCTAATAAATAGTGTCTTGGCATTACTACTGCAGTATCACTTGCTTGCTTTAACCATAAGTAACAAAGTACTGGTATAAGCAGTGCAATGATTAATCCGTATACCGATTTTTTAGACATATAATAATTTGATTCAGTAAAGTTACGTTACAAAAAACCATCGCTGAGCGATGGTTTAGTATTGTATTCATTTTTCTAGTTCGCTTTTACGCTCTCTTTCACTTCCGTCTTGCGCAAGAACTTATTTTTTCTCTGTAGCCTCACCAGTTTTAGTTTCCTTCACGTCAGTCGCTTTCGCTCCTTCTCCTTCAGTTGTTTCATGCTCAGCCTTCTTTTCAACCTTAATAGTAGATTGCTGTTTAAAATGAGGGTCGTAGGTATTACGTAGATTTTTATAAGAATTACCATCACTTAAGAAAGCAGTAATAAACCATACAAACAATGCCAAAGGCACTACGATGGTCATGATTAAGTTCTTGAACTCATGCTTTAAGTGCATAAAGTAAGCAACAATATAAAATGCTTTAGCCAACATTAAAATAACAATAGTGCCTTTAACTGCTAAACGTAAACTTTCGCTAGTCATATCAATCATCCAGAAACCTAAAATCAATTCAATGATGGTAAGCACCGACAAAATGATGGTTACTTTTTTAATTTCTGCTATTGGATCCCCGTGTTCTGCGTGTGTATCTTGTGACATAATAATCTTTTTTCAATATTTTTTTAACTCTGTTAGGAGTAGAATAAGTTTATAATAAATAGAAGCAAGTGAATACAAATACCCACACTAAGTCTACAAAGTGCCAGTATAATCCTGCTTTTTCAATCATTAAATAATGACCTCTTTCTTCAAACTTATCCATCAAAGTCATAATTAACATGATAATATTAATAACCACACCACTAAATACGTGGAAACCGTGGAAACCAGTAATGGTAAAAAAGAAGTTAGTGAAGTTAGTAGATGAAGCTGTACCGTCTGCATTGATAAACGGATTCATACCCCACCATGCACCTTCGCTATGTAAGTGATTCCACTCCCAAGCTTGACAGCTTAAGAAAGCGATACCACCTAAAATAGTGAATATCATATTTCTTACAACACCTTTCTTATCCATTTGCTTACCAGCATGTACTGCTAACACCATGGTTACAGAACTGATAATCAAAATGAAAGTCATGATACTAACAAACACCAATGGTGCGTTGGTACCTTCTCCTGCAAAAGGATAACTTTTAAATACTTCGTTAGGGTTAGGCCAACCGTTTGTTGAAAAACGTACTGTACCATAAGCAATTAGAAATGCGCCAAAAGTAAATGCGTCACTCATTAAAAAGTACCACATCATTACTTTTCCGTACTCTACATTAAAGGGGCTTTTACCACCTCCCCACAATTTTGCTTCATTTGTTGAAGCGGTTGTTACATTTGACATGTGCTGTTTCAATTTCATTGCAAAAATATTGGCTATCAAGGATATTTGCATAAAAATACCCTACTTTTTTTGGGTTTAGCCCACCCAATGTAGGAATACAAAAAGGTATACCCACAGTATGTCTACAAAATGCCAATAATTGGATATCAATTTAACTGGCAAATCATTTTTTAAGCTGTTTTTGGCTAAAAAAGCCTTAAAACTAATCCAAACCAAGGCAATAACACCCCCTAAAACGTGTAAAAGGTGTAATCCAGTAATTACAAATAAGAAAGAAGCAGATGAATTACTTCTTGCTCCAATTAAAGCAATACTATTTGCTTCTAAGGAACGAAAGCCTTGAACCTGTAAAACAATAAAAACCAATCCCAAAATAGCAGTTACACTCAAAAACCCGCGATACTGATTTTCGTTTTGCTCCTTAAACTTTTTAACGGCCATTTGAATAGTAAAGCTACTTACCAAAATAACTGCCGTAGAAACCATAAAAATATTCGGCAATTCAAAGTCCAACCAATTGGCCTGGCTTTTCTTTACAATATAAGCGCTCGTTAAGCCAGCGAACATCATCACAATACTGCCCAATCCTGCCCACAAAAAAAACAGATAGGGATGCGTTTTTTTCTTTTCTGTTAATAATTCTGTTGCCATATTTTTAAAATTTAAATGCTATTAAATTTATTAGTACTTATAATTTATCTGCCAACAAAGCCAAAAATACAATGGGTAAATAAATATAACTACTAAACATAACTCGTCTTGCAGCAGGTACGCCCATATTTTGATATAGTCTTACACATTGTACTACCATAAAAATATTGGCCACCAAAACCACCCACATACTCCATTCACCAGTTAAGTGTAAATAATGTGGTAAAAATCCAATAGGCACCATTAGTACTGCATACATAATAGATTGCAATGCAGTAAAACGTGTAGGGCCTTCTTTAGCAGGTAATAATTTAAAACCAACTTTAGAATAATCGGTATGTGCCACCCAAGCAATAGCCCAAAAATGTGGGAACTGCCAAAGGAATTGAATTAAAAATAAAGACCAACCCGCTAAACTAAAATCATCATTACCAGCAACCCATCCAATTAAACAAGGAAGCGCGCCAGGAAAAGCGCCCACTAAAACAGCAATAGAATTCACTTTTTTAAGTGGCGTATAAATAAAAGCGTATATAAATAAACTAAAGGCTGAAAGTAAGGCCGATGATAAATTAAAAAAATACCACATCATAGCAACACCTACAATACCCGTAACAATTGCAAAAGTATATGCAGTGCGTTGAGACATTCTACCCGCAGCAACAGGACGCGTACTAGTACGTTTCATTTGTGCATCGGTGTCTTTTTCTACAGCTTGGTTTATAGCATTGGCACTGCCTGTAACACATAAACCTGCAACCGTTAAAATAATAATCATACCCCAATCATACGCAGCTACTTTTGGAGCCAACATATAACAAATTACACAGCTAAACACCACAGTAAAACTGAGGGTGAATTTCATTAGCTGTCCGTAATTTTTTAATGTTGTTTTCACAAAAATATTTGAGCGTAAGTAACTCTTTCTCTTTTAGGAGAATAAGTATATAAAGAAAATTCGAAGTAGTATTAAATTACAATGCCCTGTGATCAGGGCATTGTAAACTGAATATCATATTAGTGGCTTGATTCGTTCGCGCCAACTGGAACATCTTGTGGGATAAAATCAACTCCATCTTTACCGTAGTCATAAGGCCAACGATGTACTTCAGGAATTTCACCAGGCCAGTTACCGTGACCAGGACGAATTGGAGTAGTCCACTCTAAAGTATTTGATTCCCAAGGATTTTGAGTAGTTACTTTACGACCCTTGAAAATAGAATAGAAGAAGTTAATTAAGAATAAGATTTGCGTAGCAAACACAATCATTGCAACAGTGCTAATGAAACGGTTTAAATCTGCAAATTGCTTGAAGCTTTCCCAAATGCTGTAGTCAAAATAACGACGAGGCATACCGGCTAATCCTTCATAGTGCATAGGCCAGAAAATCATGTAAGCGCCAGCCATTGTAATCCAGAAGTGAATGTACGCTAAAGAATTATTCATGTAGCGACCATACATTTTAGGGAACCAGTGGTACACACCAGCAAACATACCAAACATACTTGCAACACCCATTACAATGTGGAAGTGGGCAATAACAAAATAAGTATCGTGTAAGTGAATATCTAATGCAGCGTTACCTAACCAAATACCTGTTAAACCACCAGAAATGAATAAGCTTACAAAACCAATTGCAAACAACATACCAGGAGTGAAACGGATATTACCTCTCCATAAAGTAGTTAACCAGTTAAATACTTTAATAGCAGAAGGAACGGCAATTAATAAAGTTAAAAGAACGAACACAGAACCTAAGAAAGGATTTAATCCTGTTACGAACATGTGGTGCGCCCAAACCAAGAAGGCTAATACAGCAATTGCAAACATAGAACCTAACATGGCCATATAACCAAAGATAGGCTTACGAGAATTTACAGACATGATCTCAGACACCATACCCATGGCAGGTAATAAGATAATGTACACCTCAGGGTGACCTAAGAACCAGAATAAGTGTTGATATAAAATAGCACTACCACCTTCGTTAGATAATGCACCCACACCATTCACAAAAATATCAGAAAGATAGAAAGAGGTACCAAAGTTTCTATCAAAAATTAATAAGATAAAACCAGAGAACAAAACAGGGAAAGACAATACACCTAAAACAGCTGTAAAGAACAATGCCCAAATAGTTAAAGGTAAACGCGTCATGCTCATACCTTTAGTACGCATATTTAAGATAGTTGCGATATAGTTCAAACCTCCTAATAGAGAAGATACAACAAACAATGCCATGGCAATAATCCATAAGTCCATACCTGTTTTAGAACCAGGAGACGCATCACCCAACGCAGACAATGGAGGGTAAGCAGTCCAACCACCACTAAATGGTCCTGTCTCCACAAACATAGATGATAACATTACAATGCTCGCAGCAAAGAAGAACCAATAAGATAACATATTCATGAAAGGCGAAGCCATATCACGTGCACCAATTTGTAATGGAATTAAAAAGTTGGCAAAAGTACCAGACAAACCAGCTGTTAATACAAAGAATACCAAAACGGTACCGTGTGTAGTAACTAATGCATAGTAAGCTTCTGGAGTAATTTGACCACCTTTAGCCCATTTACCTAAAATAGATTCCAACCAAGGGAAACTAGCATCAGGATAACCTAATTGTAAACGGAAAAGTACACTCATTAATCCACCTAATACCGCCCATACCATACCAGTGATCAAGAATTGCTTCGCGATCATTTTATGGTCCATGCTGAACACATATTTAGATAGGAATGTTTCATGATGTTCGTGATGACCGTGGTCATCGTGTCCGTGACTATCATGATTATGTAAAACTGCTTCGTGACTCATACCGTTATATTTAAATAAGTTTTATTTCTTTTATTAAACTGTTTGTTCTTTGAATTACATTTTTGCGGTTGCTTGCTTTGCAGTGCTATCTTTAGCAACTGTAGCATTTGCTTTTCCGCTTTCAGCAGCTGCTTTCGCAGCTTCTGGATCCTTATCTGGATAAGCAACAAAGTACTGAGGCTTTTGCTTAGCCATCCATAAATCATATTCTTCTTGCTCAACTACTTCAATCACACCCTTCATTGAGTAGTGACCGTTTCCACACATTTGGTCACAAGAAATTTCATAAGTGTAATTAGGGTTGCCCGTAATTTCTCTCATTTCCTTTGTAGTGAATTTTGGAGTAAACCAAATAGTAGTTGGGATACCAGGCACTGCATCCATTTTTAAACGGAAAGCAGATAAACCCACGTCATGCACAACGTCTCTGGAACCAATAATTAATTTTACAGGTTGACCTTTAACAACATACATTGTTTGTTCCGTCAAGATATCGTCTTGAGCATATTTATCATCCCAAATAATACCAACAGAGTTATTAGCTGGGTCAATGTTTTTATAATATTTTTTACCAAACACGGCATCTTTTCCTGGGTAACGGAAAATCCATCCAAATTGCTTACCAGTTACTTCAACTACCATTGCATTTTTAGGAGCGTCGCCAGTAAAGAAGAACCAGTTACGTAAACCAAAAATTACCAATATAGTTAAAGTGATGGCAGGGATTGCAGTCCAAATTAATTCCAATTTAGTGCTATGTGCAAAGAAGAATACTTTTCTGTTTTCATTTTCTTGGTATTTGTAAGCAAACCAAAATAATAAAATTTGAGTAGCAATAAACACGATACCTGTAATGGTTAAAGTGATCCAAAGCATTTGGTCCAATTTTTCACCTTGAACACTTGCAGCTTCGTGTGCTAACAAAGTTTTACTAAAAAGGTGGTCGTTACAAACGTAAACACCAACAAAGCCAAGCACTAAAAACACAATCATTAAAAAACCGTTGATTTTGTTGTTTTGTTTACGGCTATTTTCTTCCCCTTTTAGGATAGATACGTATTCACTCGCCTTGGCAATTTGGAAAATTACCACGTAAATAAGGGCGATGATTGCAATAGATAAATATAAACTCATAATTCGTTAATTCGTTATTACTAAATCAATAATAGAACTGGCTTGTATAATTAAACTTGGTGAATAATACTCTCTTTTAAGAAAGGATGGTTTTTAGCGATTAATGGTTTGCTAGCTAAAGAACGAGCAACCATTAAAATTAAAACACCCACAAAGAAACCTAAAATACCAAAGTCTAACCATCCTAAAGTAACATGATCTTTCATCAAGCTACCCATAACCATTTGGTAAAAATCAATCCAGTGACCAAAAATAATTAACACAGACATAAATGCCATTAAAGTGAAATTACGTTTAGCAGAACGCTTCATTAAAATTAATAATGGAGCTAAGAAGTTAACAACTAAGTTCAAGAAGAAAATTGGCTTGTAAGCACCTTGAACACGGTGTTTAAAGTAAACTGTTTCTTCAGGAATATTAGCGTACCAAATAAGCATGTATTGAGAGAACCATAAATAAGTCCAGAAAATAGAGAAGGCAAACATAAACTTACCTAAGTCTTGTAAATGTTCTTGGTTCGTTAATTCTAAATAACCTTTGTTTTTTACATAAATAACCCAAAGTGCTAATAAAGATAAACCAGCAACAAATGAACTAGCAAAAGTATACCAGCTATACATGGTAGAATACCAATGCGCGTCAATACTCATTAACCATAACCAAGGAATTGTAGAAGCAACTGTTAAACCAAACCATACTAAGAAGAAACCAGAACGTGTCATGCTTCTAATATTAAAGCTAGTAGCAGTTGGTAAGTCCATTGGATTTTCATCTGCTTCGCGAGAAATTTGACGCATTCTATATCCAAAATAAGACCATAAACCAATAGCTAATGTAGTCCAGATAATAAAGAAAGTAGGATTTAAGAAACCTGCTTTACCTTTTAAGATTGGATCTTTTGCAACTGCAGCAGCATCTAACCAATGGTAAATATGGTGTTTCTCACTAACAACTACATAAATTAATACTGCAAAAGTGATGGTACCAAAAACAGGTACTAAAGTAGAAATAGCTTCTGCAATACGGCGGAAAGATTGCATCCAAGCAGCCTGTGCCATTGTACTAAAACACAAAAAGAACATAGACGCATTAGTGATTAGGGTCCAAAAGATAGTGTTGTACATTAAAGTACCCCAAAAATGCACTTGCTCATGTTCGTCAGTGCTAAATCCTTTGGTAAACATACCATACAATAATGCAACACCGCCAATGCCAATTAAAGCATAAGCCCATGTCTTTAATTTACCAGGAATTTCAAATTGCTCTTTAATAGATGCCATCGTTTCTCTTTTAAAAATGTTTATTTAGAAGCTTTTGCAGCTGCTTGTTTTTCTTTAATGTATTTAATAATCATCCAACGTTGATGTCTGCTTAATTGAGAAGCATAAGAACCCATCAAGTTTTTACCATAAGTAACAGAGTAAAACATTTGACCAGCAGGCATGCTTTCATATTTAACATCACCTACCAAAGTAGCAGGCTTAGCAGGATAAGGACCATTACCATCTTTATACAAAGGACCGTTACCATTTAATTTAGCACCATGACAAATACCACAGTTAATTAAATATAAACGCTCTGCTTCATCAGCATCTTTTTTGCTTAAAGAATCGATAGGGTTTGCTACACTTCTTGAAGCATAATAGTTAACAGTATCTCCTGCTTTATCTTTCGCAATAGTAAAAGGTAATTCATGGCCACGAGCAATAGTACCTGCAACAGGCATATTGTTGTAGTTAATTCCTTTTTCGGTTAGGTTGCTATGATCGGCGTAAGTTTCATACGCACGGCTATAAGCCATATCGGGCATATAGATAGAACCTGGAGTACGCTTAACATCGCTACAACTAGTTAATGCAACGACTACAGCTAAAAATGTTATTGCTAAAAATTTATTCATCTTTTTATTCTTAATTCATTTAAGTTTTTCTTTCCTACAACCTGCAATTGCTTTTTAATTAGTGAGCAACTTGCTTATATAAATTATCGTTCTCGGTATCATAAGTTCCAAACCACCATCCGTCTTCTGCAATTTGAATTTCAGATTCAACAGCGCCATTTGAATTCAACAAAGCTTTTAAGTCCTCTGCATTTGTTTTTTCAGTGCACTCAATAACCATTACAAATAAATCGTCGGTAGCTCTTTTGCTAAAGTGATGTTTTTTAACACCTGGAGCCAATTGACATAAGTATAAGAAAGTAAGCACCATACCTACAGCAGCAAAAAGTACAGTTAACTCAAATATAATTGGTATCCAAGCTGGTAAAGCAAAATGCGGTTTACCACCAATATTTAAAGGCCAGTCTTTTGTGAAGATCCAGCTTATACAACTAAGTGCAGTAGTTGTACCAGTAATACCGTAAATAAAGCCGGCTGTATGCAAACTTGTTTCACGCATACCCAAAGCGTGGTCTAAACCATGCACCGGGAATGGAGTATAAACATCTTTAATTTTATAACCAGCAGTACGCACTTGCTTAACTGCAGGAAACAAAGTTTTTTCATCATCAAAACAACCAACTACAAATTTCTTTTGTGCCATAGTATATTTCTTAAACTAATAATTAATGAGCGTGCGCATGATCGTGAACAAATGATTCAAGCGGTTGCGCTTCAATTGCGTCAAATTCTGGTTTATAAGATTCACCACTTCTCTTTAATACATACTTAATTTCTGCCACAGCAATAACTGGGAAGTATTTAGCAAATAAGAAGAAGCAAGTAAAGAATAAACCAAAAGTACCAACGTAAAAACCAATCTCCCAAATGCTAGGGCTATAGTAAACAGACCAGCTAGAAGGTAAGTAATCACGATATAATGACGTAACAATAATTACGAAACGCTCAAACCACATACCAATGTTTACGATGATGCTCATAAAGAAGGTAACAAAAATGTTTCTTCTCATCTTCTTAGACCAGAAAATTTGAGGAGAGATAACGTTACAAGCCATCATACCCCAATAGCTCCATCCATAAGGGCTAAATAAATAAGCACGGCTATACCAGAAAGTGTAACCTTCATACTTATTTTGAGAGTACCAACCCATAAACAATTCAGTTAAGTAAGCAATACCTACAATAGAACCTGTAAGTACAATTACTTTATTCATTAAGTCAATGTGACCGATAGTGATATAGTCAGTCAAGCCAAAAACTTTTCTTACAATTAATAATAAGGTTTGCACCATTGCAAAACCAGAGAAGATAGCACCCGCCACAAAGTAAGGAGGGAAGATAGTAGTATGCCATCCTGGAATTACTGAAGTAGCAAAGTCAAAAGATACGATAGTGTGAACCGATAATACAAGCGGAGTAGATAAACCTGCTAATACTAAAGATAAGCTCTCGTGACGTTGCCAGTGCTTAGTTGAACCAGTCCAACCAAAAGAAGCAATACCGTATAATTTTTTACGCAATTTTGTAAACGCTCTATCACGAACAGTTGCAAAGTCAGGAATTAAACCAGAGTACCAGAATAATAATGATACAGTGAAATAAGTAGAGATCGCAAATACGTCCCATAACAAAGGAGAGTTAAAGTTCACCCATAATGGACCACGAGAGTTAGGATAAGGCATTACAAAAAACGCCATCCAAACACGACCCATGTGGAAGATAGGGAATTGACCCGCACACATAACGGCAAAGATAGTCATGGCTTCCGCAGCACGGTTAACACCAGTTCTCCATCCTTGACGGAACAATAACAATACAGCAGAAATCAACGTACCCGCGTGACCAATACCAACCCACCATACGAAGTTGGTGATATCCCAACCCCATCCAATGGTTTTGTTCAAGTTCCACTGACCAATACCGTAAGTAACTTCACGATACACACTATATGCACCAAAACTAAGTAAGGTAACAGCAATGAAAAAACCAATATACCATAAACGAGATGGTTTGGCTTCAATAGGTCGCACGATGTCTTCAGTAACTTGAGCATAGGTTTTGTTGCCGTATACTAAGGGTTCGCGCAGTTGTGATTCGTACTTTAAATGCATCTTATTCGATTTCTAATTAATTATTACTATCTACCTTTTAAAATTATGCTTTCTTTTCAGCGTGTTCATCTTTTGATTCAGTCTCATCCGCGTTTCTCACTTTTGCTAAGTAAGTAACATTTGGTAATACGTGTAATTGCTCTAACACATAGAATGAACGGTTAGGATTCTCAACACGTACTTTAGTGATAGCGCTGTGTTTGTCATTAGCGTTACCAAAACTAATAGCGTTAGTAGGACAAGATTGTTGACAAGCAACTTTGATATCGCTATCCACCATTGGACGAGAATCTTTTTTCGCGTCTAATTTAGCAGCTTGTAAACGTTGTACACAGAAAGAACATTTTTCAATCACACCACGAGATCTAACTGTAACGTCTGGGTTTAATACCATTCTAGTTAAGTCATCATTCATGTTTAATACAACATCGTTCACGATACCCTCTTGGTTATCTGGGAAGCTATCAGCACCAGTGTAATCAGCCCAGTTAAAACGACGAACTTTGAAAGGACAGTTGTTCGCGCAATAACGCGTACCAATACATCTGTTATAAGTCATTTGGTTTAAACCTTCAGAGCTATGGTTAGTAGCCGCTACTGGACAAACGTTTTCACAAGGAGCGTTGTCACAATGTTGACACATTAATGGTTGGAATACCACATTTGGATTTTCCATATCACCACTAAAGTATTTGTCAATACGTAACCAATGCATTTCATGACCGCGTAAAACTTCAGGCTTACCTACAATTGCAACGTTGTTTTCTGCATTACATGCTACCACACAAGCGCCACAACCATTACAAGCATTTAAGTCTACACTCATACCCCATTTAATACCTGGTCTATCGTACACAGGATAAATAGTAGCTTGAGATTCGTATTTTTCTAAACCACCAAATGGCTTAGCTTCAGCTTCTCTATCTTCTAAAATTTCTTTAGGATTCTTAACGTATTCCGCTAAAGTCATTTCTTTCATAACTTCAGTACGATTACCTTGAGTTGTATCGTAACGGAAATGCGTTTGAGTTAAAGCCACTGGATAAGTTTCACCAGTAACTGTTAAAGTAACATCGGCACAGCTAAATGAAACAGTACCATTTTTAATGCACGCTAAAGGGAATGCATTTTTACCAGTACCAACAACCGCTTTACCAACTGACTCTGCACGACCATAACCCACAGCAATACCCACCGTTTGAGGATGTGTACCAGGAATGATTAATACAGGTAATTCAATTGACTTACCATCAACAGTTAATTTAACTACTTTCTTAGGAGGTTGTACCTCATAAGCATCAGCTTGACCACCGTTGTTTAAGTCAATGTTTAATAAAGATTTCGCCATTGCTGGAGAAACAATAATATAGTTATCCCAAGTAGCACGTGTAACTGGATCTGGTAATTCTTGTAACCAAGGGTTACTTGCACCTTGACCCGCACCAATACCTACTTTTTGATATAATGCTAATTCAATTTTGTTTGAAGGCTTCACTGCATTTACAGCAATTAAAGCAGCAGCAACAGCGCTTGCATTAATACTAGCACCACTCACCACAGGCGTAGCAGGATTAATAACACCGTCTTGTAAAGTTTTATTCCAACCATTCTCTCCGCCTAATTTAGCAGACCAGAAATTTTTAACGTAGTTAGTGTATTCAGTAGTATCACCAGACCATTTTAATAAAGAGTCTTGGAATGCACGTGTTTTAAATAAAGGAGCGATAGTAGGTTGGATGAAAGAAATGTGACCAGTTACTGGTTCAGCATCACCCCAACTTTCTAAGAAATGATGATCAGGAATAACGTAGTTACAAACTGCAGCAGTTTCATCTAACTTACCGCTAAATGAAATAGTCGTTTTAACTTTTGCTAAACCAGATTTTACTTTATCCGCAGCAGGCCATGTGTAAACAGGGTTAGCGCCGTGGAATAAAATTGTATTTACTTTACCTGCATTCATATCATCAACCAATGCAGCAAATTCGCTATCAATACCTTGACGATAATTAGCAGTAGCACCAAAATTAATGGTAGTACCGTTTGCACCAATTGCATCGTTAATAGCATTCACAACAATTTGAATGTCTTTATCATTGCTACCAGCAACAACCAATGCAGCACCTTTGTTAGCAGTTAATGCTTTAGCAGCAGCTTCAATGCCTGCTTTTAATTTAGCGTCTACACCTGCAATCTCACCACCTTTTACTGCGCTTAATAAAGCAACAGCAATTGCACCCATTTCAGAAGGGCGACATAAATATTTTTCATCTGCATTAGAGCCTGTTAAACTAGCCACTGTTTCAAAGTGGATATGCTTACTCATTACAGGATTTTTTTCATCTATTTTTTTACCAGTTGCATATTGCTTAGCAAATTCAACAGGGCTTAACCAAGTACCTAAAAAGTCGGCGCTTAATGAAACAATTGCTTTTGCTTTTTCAAAATGGTAAGAAGGAATTACTTTTTTACCGTAGCTAGCTTCGTTAGCCAATAACATACCACTAAAAGAAACAGCGTCATAAGTAACGTGTTTGCTACCAGTATGCTTTGCTAAAAATTGAGCAATAACCGCTTTAGTAGAAGGAGAAGTGATAGAGCTAGTAACAATAACAACGTTACCATTTAATTCACTAGCAATGGCTTTATCAACTGCTTCAAAAGTAGCTTCTTTACCACCAATAGTTGGGAAACGTAAACGAGCTGTATCATATAAATCTAAAACAGAAGCCTGTACTCTCGCAGAAGTACCGCCACCTGTAATAGGGCTTAAACTATTACCTTCTAATTTGATAGGACGACCATCACGCACTTTTGCAATGACACTCACCACATCACCATCTTGCACATAAGTAGTAGCATAATAATCGGCAATACCAGGAACAATGTCTTCTGGTTTGTTAGCGAAAGGAATTGCTTTTTTAATAGGCATTTCACAGCTCGCAGCCACTGCAGCAGCAGCGGTACTAAAACCTAAATATTTTAAGAAGTCACGACGAGGTGCTTTAGCTTGTAAAAAACCACTATGGTCTTCTACAAAAGGAAGTTCTTCTTTGAACTCGTTTTCCACCTCTTTGTTATAGGCAGCAGATTTGTTTAATTCACCAAAACTTTGCCAGTTCTTATTTTGCTCCATAATAATGTATATAAAATATTACGCGTCTTATTTAATACTCTTTGTTTATCTATTAGATTGAAATACTAGTAGTGACATTTTTGACACTCAGTACCACCAATTTTTTCAACAGTAATTCCTTTAGTGCTATCAATTTTTCCAGACTTTAAATCGGCATGGAATTTTTCATAGATACTGTAGAAACCGTTGTCTTTAAATTTAACTTGAGTGTTTCTGTGACAGTTTACACACCAGCCCATGCTTAAGTCTGCAAATTGTTTTACTTCACCCATTTTTTGAATCTCACCATGACATTGTTGACAAGCAACTTGTCCAGCGTTCACGTGTTGAGCATGGTTAAAGTAAACATGATCAGGAAGGTTGTGGATACGCACCCACTCAATTGGTTTAGCTTTAGAAGCATCCCAAGGTTGGCCTTCGGTAAAGCCAGCGTATTTGTATAATTTTTTAATTTCTGCAGTACCGTCAACAACATCACCATTTTCACGTTTTAAAGCTTCGCCTTTATATTCGTTAATAGCAGCGTGACAGTTCATACATACATTCACACTAGGTAAAGTAGCTTGCTTACCTTGGTAAGTACCCGTATGACAATATTGACAGTTAATTTGGTTAACGCCAGCATGTACTTTATGAGAATAATAAATAGGTTGTTCTGGTTGATAATTTTTAGAGCGACCTAAGTTCATCGCACCAACAGTAGTCATATAACCACCAGCAATAAATAAGACAATAGCAACAAAAGCAATGTATGCTTTGTTACGATAGAAAGGAACAGGTTCAGTAGCAGGAATACCTGATTTGTCATCAGATAATTTTTTCAAGTTACTGTTAACTTGTAATAAGATTAAAGCAACAACTGCTAAGATTAAAGTTAATAGACCAAATACTAAAGTGCTATCAGACTCTTCGGCTGGAGCCGCTGATGTAGCTGCACCTGCTGCTGGCGCTGCGCCTGCTGCAGGAACCGATTTGATATATGCTAAAATAGCATCAATATCTTTATCCGATAAATTAGGAAACAAGTTCATCGCAGTCTTATTGTACTCGTTGTACAATTTGTTAGCGTATGCATCACCTGTTTTCAAAAAAGCTTGGTTGTTTTTGATCCAAGCATATAAATTCTTTTTATCAGACCAACGATCTTCAACGCCGGCTAATGCAGGACCAGTTAACTTTTTATTAACTGCGTGACATGATGCACAGTTTTGGGAGAAAAGTGATTTCCCATCTTGCGCACTCAACTGATTACCGATAGATGAACTAAGGGTGATAAATAGGAAGATCGAAACGATCTTAGCTAGGCTTCTTAAAATTGTCATATACACAAACAGTGTCTAGTGTGGAAAAATATCCTTGAACGGATGCAAAATTAGGTAAGAAACACATATATAGCTAAGAATATTGTAAGTTTTTTTTAGCAATAAAGATTGAGTTTCAAGGAACTGAGGGTCAAACTGCTTAGAATTGTCACAAAATTGTAATCTGATTAAACTTACCCCTAAATTATGCGCCATAAATAGCACAAGAAATTGAAAAAAAGGGCACCTTTGGGGCAAATAGCAATAAATAATGGGTATAGAGAACAAATTACAAAAGAAATGGGGGTTAAGCACAACACAGTTTTGGTTGGTTATACTCACATTTGCCTTAGGAGGAAGCCTAAGTGGTAAACTTTGTACCAATATTATGGATTTGGTGTTTTTGGAGAGAAATTGGACATTTTGGCTAGTTTATCCCCTATTATTGACCATTTTATGGCCATTTTCCATCATCTTTGTGAGTTTTTTTACTGGACAGTTTTCATTTTTTAAAGGATATTTGGGCAGGGTTGGTGCAAAATTGATGGGCAGAAATACTACTAATAATATAGTAACAGCTGCCTCACCGATTCATGTGGCCATTTTTGCATCCGGGGCTGGATCAAATGCTAGAAAAATAATAGAATATTTTGAAGAGAAGGGTTCAGGCCTTGGCTTGGAAACGCGAAAACGCATAAAAGTTTCCTTAATAGTATGTAATGTGCCTACTGCTGGGGTATTAAATATTGCCAAAGAAAAAGGCATACCCACTTTACTTATTAATAAGAGTGAGTTTAATGCAACAGGTTATGTTCCAAGTTTACAAAATGCAGATATTCATTTTATAGTTTTGGCAGGCTTTTTATGGAAAGTACCCGAAGTACTTGTAAAAGCATATCAACCAGGTGTGAAAATAGATAGCGTTGGCAATACAGCCCGAGGCATTATTAATATACACCCCGCATTATTACCAAAATATGGAGGCAAGGGAATGTATGGCGCCAAAGTACATGAAGCAGTAATTGCAGCAGGAGAAAAAGAATCAGGAATAAGTATTCATTGGGTAGATGAACATTATGATGAAGGAGATATTATTTTTCAAGCAAAATGTACAATAAATGCTGGCGATACGCCCGATGATTTAGCGAATAAAATTCATGCATTAGAACATGCACATTTTGCACCAACAATAGAAAAGTTGTTGCTAAAATAAAAGAGACCCTTTTGGAGTCTCTTTTATAATATGTAAATATTCAATGCCTTTATACCTTATCCAGGCATACGAGAAATATATTTCTCAATTTCTTTAATTTGATCCACTACTTGTTTAGTAGTAGGCTTACAAGCTTTTGCTTTGCGGAAATAATCTTTAGCAGCGCGGAATTCACGCTTGTTCATGAATATCTGACACATACTTAAAAAAGCAACAGCTTCAGATTCTTTATCAGGAATACCAGCACGAATAGCAGCGCGTATATAGGTTTCACCTTGTTTAGTGTCGCCTCTTTGCATGGCCATCATACCTAATTGTAATTTATTAGCACCCTCTGCTTCTGGCATTGCAGAACCAAGATCACTACTCATTTTAAGATGTTTCTCGGCTGTATCAAAATCTTGCTTCACCATTGCAAGGTTACCTTTAATCGTATAATAAGTACTACGTACTGGTTTATATAAAAGTTGAGGCCACCAAACTGTTGCTAAAATACGCTCAACTTCTTCCATATCGCCCGCTTCCATAGGAGCTTGCACTAAACGCAAAGGACCAATAAAAAAATGACTTAATAAGCCAATCAAACCCACAAAATATAATGGGAAAACTGGCCAAAAGCCAGCAAGACCACTTAATTCAAGACCTAAACCAGCAGCAATAGCTACTAAACTTAACCAAAAACGATACTTAATAATAATATTGTAAAAAGCCATGTGTTTGTAATTGAGCAGCAAAGATACCAAAATATAGTGTCACTTAAAAAGAAGTAGTTATTTTTGCGCTCTTCTAAATTGACTATTCCTAAAAGGCTAGTATGATTTTTGAAAGGAGGTCCCGTAGTTCAATGGATAGAATAGGTGTTTCCTAAACACTAGATCCAAGTTCGATTCTTGGCGGGACCACAATTTATTGATCGTGAAAAAAGCGAACTGTACTGCTAATAAAACTGCCAAGCCCTCGGCCACGTATTGCTAAATATTTCATTTGTTCAACATTGTCTTTCCCCGCGCCTCCTTCGTAACTATAATTATGAATTGTACCATCAGTAAACTGAATGCAAATTGAGTTATCAAAAATTTTATAATAAGCAACATTTGAATTAGCACTTAAATTTAAATAAGGCGTCATTAAAATATGATTGAAAATATTAATGTTTGATAAATAAAAATCACCTAATCAAAACCGCTCCCCCAAACAGCTTCGAAAAGGTGATTGCTTGCTACTTAGAATATTATCTAAGTGCAGCACAATATTAAGACAGTGATAGAAAATGGGATTCAGTAATTTTACCTAATACGATTGTTAGTCGTTTGCAAAATAAAATAAATATTAATTTTTATTTGCATTAATAGTAACAATGCCATTTGAATAAGCATAAGCCACAAGACCTGCGACACTTTTCACATTCATTCTTTCCATAATGCGTGTGCGATGTGTGTCAATTGTGCGCGGACTTAATTCCAATTGGTAACTAATTTCTTTGGTAGAAAAATCTGCGCAAATCATTTTAATCACTTCAATTTCTCTGTCCGTAAAAACTACTGGTGTTTCTGGATAGGGTTTGTAAGTAGAAGTTGTAAGCAACTCCATTAAATGTGCGTTCGTAGACTTTGGAAAATACACTCTATCAAAAATCACAACGCTATCAATGGCTTCATACAATTCCTCCTTAGAAGTATTCTTATCCAAGAACCCCATGGCACCTGCGCGTAACATATTTAAAATAATTGAGTCATCGGTATGCATGGAGAGTGCAATCACTTTTGAAGGAAGATTCAATTCCATAATTTGTTTAACAGCATCAATACCATTTAAAATGGGCATGCTAATATCTACAATTAAAATATCTGGCTTATGTAGTTTGGTTAACTCAACCAATTCAATACCATTTGACGCTTCACCAAGTATGGAATAGTTGCCTGCTGATTTTAAAATATTGGATAAACCTTCTCTAAAAAAAGTATGATCATCGGCAATAACAACAGAAATCTTATCCTTCGTTAACATATAATACGCTTTTTTTAAAATCCACTTTTTTAAATTAAAATAGGAATACGAATATTGTATTTCGTCCCCAATTTAATCTCTTCTGAAGTATTCATGCTACCGTTTAAATAATCAATTCTACTTTGAATACCCAAAAGACCCAGTCCTAATTTATTTTGTGCACGAATACTATCAAAGTCATAGCCAATGCCATTATCAGAAGTACGAATTAAAAGTGTTTTATTGTCTTCTCTGGAAATTTCAATTAACAAACTAGTAGCCTGCGCATGCTTAATAGTATTTTGAATTACTTCTTGAAGGATACGATAAATTTGGTTGTTTTGATCGGAGGATAATTCCACGCGTTCTAGTTCGGTAAGCTGTATTTTTAAATCACCCTTCACATTTACTTCTTGGACATATTTTTTTAATGCATCCTGAAAAGGAATTTCAAAAATAGTTAATGGCGACAAAGCTTTAGCCATATCCCTTACTTGTTGAACACATTTATCTAATGCATTCTTACAGGCTTGCATCTCCTCAATTTGAGTAGTGGCAATAATATCTAAACGCATTTTAATGCTAGATAAGTAAGGGCCAATGTCATTGTGTAATTCGGTGGCAATAACATTGCGCTCCAATTCAGCAGCATTAATTTCGGAGTCTAATTTATCTTTTTGAAGTATACGATACCTACGTTGCTGTCTAAAAATATTAACAAAAAAAACAATTACAACTAGCCCAACAAATGTTGACACAATGCCAAATGCTATAAAAATTTTTCTTTCTTCGGTACCCATATCAGTGCTAAGGAATAAGAAATGTAAGATAGCAAATTAATGAAATCAATAACAGCATAAAGTTGTATGAAAAAGGGCTGATTAGACTTATTATAAAGCCAATACATTAATAAGTTAATCACAATATAATATATAGAAAATATTATATATGGAATGATGATTAGCTTTTGACTTCGGGTAATATTGTAATTGCCAATTGATATTAACTTTACTCCATATATGATTAATACAAATAACTCCAATAGGTATAACCACTTCATATAAATGCCGCCACCCATGGTAAAATGTATGCAGCATTCAATAATCCAAAGCAGCAGAAATGCAATTTGAAACCTTGTTGTGGCTTTTCTAGACTCTCCTCCCCATTTTAGGAAAACATATAAAATACACTGGGTCTCAATTAATGAATAGAACTGGGAAGAAATTTGACCAATTAAATTGACTTTAAAAAACTGATGTACGGTTTCATTGATTAACCCTGCAACTAAATGAAATGCAAAAATATGATACAGTTTAGAAAGCTCTTTAATTCTATATAACCATACAAAAATGGGTAGCACAATTGCATAAATGGATATGGTTATAAAAAGATTCATAGTTGCAACTTACTTAGGTCCGTTCCATTTTTGTTTAATTACTAAAGGAATAAACAAAGGTGCCTCAATAAAATATCTTTTAAATAAACGTTTGGGCTCCTGTAAAAAACGATATAGCCATTCAAGACCCGAACGTTGCATCCAGCTTGGGGATCGTTTCACTAAACCGGCCATTACCTCAAAAGCACCACCAATACCAACACATAAAGTGGCATTCAATGCATGCATATTTTCAGCAATCCAAATATCTTGTTTAGGCGCAGTTAAACTTACAAGCAGAACATCGGGCTTTGCTGCATTAACCGCATCTATCATTTTTTGATTTTCTTCCCCAGTGAATGTCTTCATAAACGGAGGAACATAAATCCCAGTAACATTGCAATGAGGGTACTTATTTAAAATTACTTCCTTCAACTTTTCACCAACACCAGGAGAAGCGCCAAGTAAAAAAATACTAAAGTTTTTTTGAGCACATAAGTCCACTAAATTAGGAAGCACATCTAATCCTGTAATACGCTCTTTAATAGGCGTGCCTAAAAACTTAGAAGCCCACTGCATAGGAACACTATCACAGAGCACAACTTCGGCATTATTATAAATATCCTTAACCTGCTCGTTTTTTAAAGCCGCCAATATAGAATTTACTGGGGTAATGGCTACCTGAATTTTATGATTGCGTTCTATATAGTGGGTAAAAATATCCAACATCTCCTTATTGGAAAAGGAGCTTACCTCAATGCCAAGGATATTTACTTTGGAATGCATAATGTAAAGTTACAAAACATGAGAAATAAATATATTATATCTTGATATGTGCTTTTGACAAACTCAAAAAGAGAAATAAAGATAGTAATAAGTGTAATAATTAAGAGAAATGACTGTACTCTTTCAATCTTGAAATTACACTAAACCATAGGTTTTTAAAAGATAGCAAATATTTTTCTGTAAGATATACAAATCTATTTCCCTCTTTTAATATTTGACGTCGAAAAGTACTATCAAATAAATTACTATATTCTTGTTTGCCAACAAGTTGAATAGCTTTTTGCCTAATTAATTCAATTTCTTGATCACCTGTTAGGCCGTTGGAGTAAAGTCGTAAATGAGACCTAATGGGCCTACAATGTTTAATTGTTGCAGTATGTACAATTGCTGTATTATTTTTATTATTTATCAATTGTAAACAAGGCATCAAGTATAGATCTATTCCTTGGCCCGAATTAACTAGAGGAAAATAAGGAGCGGCAGCATTAAACAATTCTATATCATAAAATGGAGCCATCATTTCAATCCATTTTGTCTTTGTCACAAATACACCGGATTGATGAACAAATTGACGATGACTGAAATAACTATCTTTCGCAATTGAAGGCTGAAATACATGTAAATTGTGCAGTTCAGCCACTTTTAACATATAATTAAATTCAGAAATGTTAAAAAGTAAATCATCATCCATTATGCCAATAAAAGAATAATTCAAATTTTTGTTATCATTTAAATAATTATAAAGTGCCAAATAAACTTGACCTTTATTTTCTGTCTTTTTACTTAATAATAATTGGTGTTTTGAAAATGAATTTCCAATTTCTTTTCCTTCTCCAGAATAATCAAATAACAATATGTCAAAATTTGCACTTGCATCAAAATGAATAAATTTCAATGGTTCTGAAACCCCATCCCAGGTAACTACAACTAGTGTTGAATGTTTATTTATATTTTGATTATTAGAGTCCATAGCTGAATCCAACTTGTGCATTTTGATAATTATAAGATGATCTAGTAAGTGTTAAATAGATATTTAATCTATTTATATATTGATATGATGTTTTAAAATATAATTCATTACTTGTGTATTGAATAGTATTTAAAAAAGAGGGTTGTGGTTTTGAGAAATATTGATCGTGTATAGATGCACTGTCACCCTTTCTAATTTTTTGATACCTTAAATAGAGTTTTAATTTTGGTATTGGTGTATAAGAAACTGAACCAATAAATTTATCGGCATTCTCCCCTATCCATTCACCAAGCAAATATCCATTACTAGTATAGTCTTGCGCTGGTAAAAAATTTCGATATACAAATGGATTAATTCTAGTATACTCCATACCAATATTTAAATTTGGAACGAGAAAATCGGCTTGCTTACAACCTATATTAAAACCAATTTGGTTTCTTGCATTAAGCTTATCAAAAATAGAAGACACCCTTATTTCGTCTATGAATAACGTTGTATAAAAACTAAATTTCGGAATTAAATAATTTTTAGTATTTAGTTGTAGAAAAAATTGGCCGTTTGAACCAGCTTGTATAACTCCTCTATTTGTCAAATTATCATATGCTTTAAAAAACATTACGGGAAGCAAATAACCAACAGAAAGATGATCATTATATATCATCGATTCTCCGATTGCTAGATTTACTCCTTTTTTTAATGTAAAGTTAAGGCTATGACTAGCCATAAACTTTTGAATATTTACTTCTCTAAAACTTGGAAAGACTCTAGTTGCTATTGGATAGGAAAGTGAAGAGTCAATCATATTTGATTCAAGCCATGCGTGTGTATAATTAAAATTCAGCCATGGATATAATGCATAATCAATCCTTATCATTGGATAATTAGGCGCTTTGTCTGATAATACTAATTTTCCATTCTCACCATAACCCCAATTAAGTTGATCTTGTCCAAAAAATATATGGCCATTTAAAAAAGAATAGGTAAGGCCGGCACGTAATTCGGTATAATTTTGATAATTAATTTTTAAAGGGTCATTTAAGAAAACATGGCCAGGTACAGAACCTGAACTAATATTTTTTGTTGAAGTATCTAGGCCTGTACCTTTTAAGTTCACATCTTGAAACGAGAATTCAAAGGAAATTTTTTTACTTAGCGTGCCCCATGTATTTACTCCGATTCCGCTAATTGTAAAATTTTTATTGGAACCTTTATCTAATGCTCCACTAAAAATAGGTAGCAATTTTATTTTCTTGATGGATGTATTAAACTCTTTCCTATAAAAAAGTAATTCACTTTTTTCAATGTTATTAAGTTTATCTATATTCAAATATGCATTATCAAGTCCTTCAATAATTTTATTTTTTGGAACAGGAAGTATAAGATCATTAAAATTAATTATGCCTTTATTAGAAAGATTAGAAAGATACTTTACAACTTCATTGTCAGACTTTTCATAAACCTCTTGTGCATTTACATTAAAGCAAATGAATACTAGTAAAAGTAAATTTATAAGTAACCTTTTAAACATTTAGATTGATTTTATTTAGAAGGCTTTTTCATCACCTTTTATTATATTTATGATTGTTTGAAAAATTATTTGAATATCTAACCAAAGAGTCCAATTCTCAATATACCAAATGTCAAAATTTACCCTTATTTGCATATCTTTTTGATCTTTAATCTCACCTCGGCTTCCATTAACTTGTGCCCAACCGGTTATACCAGGTTTAACTAAATGTCTAAGTAAATAATTTTCAACTTTATCTACAGACTCTAAGTTCATTGGAATAGGATGTGGTCTTGGTCCAACAATTGACATACTACCCAGAAGAACATTAATAAATTGTGGCAATTCATCAATACTATACTTTCTTAATATTTTTCCAACTAAAGTAACACGCTCATCATTTTTGATTGTAGGGCTATACATATTCTTATTCGAATCAACATACATGGTTCTAAGCTTAAAGCATTGTATTTTTTTATTGTTTATACCCCATCTATCTTGTATGAAAAAAGCTGGGCCTTTAGATGTTAATTTGATGATTATAACTAGAATAGGGATTAGCCAGCTAAGTAAAATTAGTATAATAAAGCAGCTAAAAATTATATCGAAAATTCTTTTAAATAATTGGTTCTCGTAATCATCTAGTGGATAATTTATCAAATTCAAGAAAGGAATACCAGCAAAATTCGTGACACTTCTGGTATTGGTTCCATAACCCAACTGCTTGCTATTATAAATACTTATCTCTATTTGGTGTACTTGACAAACATCTACAATATTTTCAAAATCATTTTCAAAATCATTTTTTAAAACAATAGCTTGGTCAATATTCTGATGTTCTATAATTTCAGAAAGTTGATTTAATTTGCCAAGATATTTAAGCGGCAAAGAACTATTTATCGAATTACTAACATAACCAACTAAACTAAATTGTAAGCTATTATTAGACAGTGCAGATGCTTTTAAATTGTATATGCTAATTTGGCTCCCTATAATTAATATATTTTTTGTAATATGTTTTATCCTTCTTACTCTAGCATTGATTACTCTATATATATACTTGCTAACTACCAATAAAACAAATAATAAGCAAGTATATAAAATAACAACCTCTCTTGCGTAGGTCTGATTATTAAAAACAAAAAATATAAATACTAAAATTAATAAATGTAAAATTGTAGTCTTTATTAAAGAAACAATTTCAAAAGAATAGGAGACAAAAGTAATTTCAGAATAGAGATTAAATATTTTACTAGATAGATACCAAATTAATAAGCTTAGTATATTTAGATATTTAACATTAGTGTAATTAAAAACAGTCTCGGTATAATCATTAAAAAAATAACTAGTTATATAAATTGAAATGCTCAATAAAATCAGATCAATTGATAATCTTAATAGATAGTATATTTTATTTTTTTGAAGCATTCGACTATGATGGTTCTATAATTTTAGCATTTAACTTCTTTAGAAGATAAGTAGGGTTAAATATCATATTTGTTATTATAAATGAAATACCGGCAGCATATACAACACCGACAATATTAAACTGTCTTACAAAGATATATGATAATATTATACCAAGTATGCCTTGAATAATAGATACAATTGTAGGTGTTTTATTAAGCTTAAGGGCATTTAGAAATATAACAGAAACATTATCTATTATTATAAATCCAATTAAAAAAGCAAATAACTTAAATGTTATTAAGGTCTGATTATCTTGAATTTTACTCCATTTAATAAACACATACGGACCAAGCCAGTAAATAAATAATACGATAAACACCACCATTATAGCAATACGAGTTAGTAATTTGATAAAAAGCTCTTTAATTTTAACCCAATTTTTCTCAACTTCAATTTTGATAATCTTAGGAAAAAGGATTTGTGTAAAGTTGGAAATAGCCATTCTAATTATATCATAAAATTTAGTTATAACAAGAAATTTAGCTGCTTGTATACTGCCAAGCAAATTGTGAATTACAAATATTTGTGTATTAAATATTAGCACTGTAGCTAAAGATGATAAAAAATACCAGAAACAATATTTAAAGTGATCTGCAATCTCATTAAAACTAAAAAATCTGAAATTTATTTTAAAATTTAGTTTCTTATTCACATAATAATACAACGTCAATAAATAAACAATATTTACTGAAACAGTTATAAATAATACTTTTATAAGAGATATTTGATTAATGTATATAAGTATAATTAAGCTCTCAACAATTAGTTTAGCCGCTCTTATTAGTTTACATACATATAATAAGTTTAAACTTTGAATGAGTGTATCAAAAAAAACTGAAACAATATTTTGAAAAATTAAAAGTGCAGTTAACACGGCTAATAAAAAATAATGCTTTGTTTCAAGATGAATTAAACTGGTGTAAATAAAATAAAAGATTGGGGCTAAAACTACTAATAGTGTAATATAAAAAACTAATAGGCTGTTAACTAGTTTAGAAGAATCATTTGGAAGATGAATATATCTTCTAAGCAAACCGATGTTAAATCCAAAATCAAGGATTGCAGAAAACGCTACTATATTTAAAATAACACCATAAATTCCAAAATTTAGTAGTCCCATTTCCTTAGTTAAAATGGGGGTTAAAATTAAAATTGATATCGCGTTAATTGATTGCGAAATAAAAGTGCTACACAAATTTGCAATGTATAACCTATGTGCATTAATTATATTAAATATAAATTTCATTCAATTAGCTTGTTACTATATTATCTAATTTAAACAAGTTAGATTCATCCAAAGTACCATAAAACCCAATAGTAATACAAGCTATGTCAACTCCTACAAATACCCAAAAAGGAAATGCACCCATAGGGCCTTCCAAAAACACATCAAAACTTGCATTAAATAGAAAAACTACTTGAATACATAAAAAAAGCAGCTCGAGTTTGCTTAATGTGGGGGATCTAAAACGTTTAAAATTAAAGAATAACCAAGCTACCCAAAGAAAAAATATGGGAACACCATATCTTGCCATAATAGTAAGATTAAAATTATGTGGTGATCTTAGCTCAGCAACATCATCAGTTGTATCGACCAAAATTTCGTCATCTGCTGCTAAACTAATCCCTAAACCCTTTCCAGCCAGAAAATAAGGAGGGCTAAAAGAGTAATCTAAAATTTGTGCCCACCAAACCAACCGCCAAACTTTATTATCACTTAGATTACCATCTTCAGAATCAACAAAAACACTTGTAAAATTATTGACTACCTGTGCAGCACCAGCCTTTCTTCCCTGAAAATTCTCTTCCCCTTTTATAGTTAATAATACAGGAATGATAATGATTAATGCAAAAAATAGATATTTTAAATAATTTTTTATTCTAATCATTAGAATCTTATCTTTTATAAATAGGAAAAACAATCCAAAACCTAAGATAAACCCAAACATACCTCCTCTACTAAAAGATGCTGCAACTGAAAATAGAAAAAGTATAATTAAAAAGTTAATAAAATCATATGGCTTATCATATGTATTCAAATTCGTTAATTGTAAAATAAAAGCAATAAACAAATGGACACTCATATCGCCAAATTTAAAATACAACAAGTGGTAAGGTCCAAATAACTCGAATGAACCAATATATTCATTTAAAGAGAGTAAGTAAAATACAAGTGTAACTAAAGGGTAATACTTATAAATTTTACATATACTTTTAAAAAAAAATAAAAAGTGATCTTTAAAAAGTAAAATTATAAAAGCATATAAAATATAATTTATAACAAATGAGTCTCTTATTGTATCTAATAATGGGTTATTGATTGCTCCACGTATGATAAAAAAAATATTTAAGAAAAGTAATAAAGCAAGTATTTTAGTTTTGATATCCCATACAATTTCATATTTTTTGATTTCTATAAGCAAAAAAATGACACCAATAATTAAAACAAATTCTGCAAAAAAACCATATGCAATTCCCTTCCCTAAATATATATAGAGCCCTAGTACATAAATAAACAATTGTTGATATGTATTTAAAAATTTATTCATCTAAAAAAACTAAGTATACTATTTTTAATATCTATAACAGTATCAAAAAACAAACGAGTCACTGATTTTGATTTGTTAGTATGAATATAACTATTTTGCAATCCTTCGGTTGAGATTAATTCAGGAACTATTGCACCAATTCTTAATTTACTGTTTTTTAATCTGCATTTCCAATAGTCCACAGGCAAATCAAGACTTTTAGTATTATCTAATAAATAATTAGCTGCCTCCTTATTTAAAGAATAACCATATGTGCAATACAGAGAATTTAATAATGGTTGGCCGAAATAATACTTCCCATCAAGTTTATACTTTTTACTTTTAAGCAATTTAGTTCGTCCATCAAATGCGCCCCAAAACACGATATCAAATTTTTGGTTTATTTGTTCAAAATTTTCATTTAAAATACCCAAGTCATTCACTATTGCATCAGATTCTAGAATTAGATAAGCTGTATCCGGGTTACTATCGTTTTTAATTTGAAGCCAGGCTTTTCTATGTGACAGAATACAGCCCAGTTCACCAAGTTTAAGGTCTCTATGTATTGATTTATTTGCTTTGGTAATTAACTTATCCTTAAATGGTATTTTTTGGAATGCAGGATATATAGCTTCAATGTTTTGTATGTTACAAAAAATAGCTTTAAGCTTTAAAATATTCGCAGCCCTTTTCACTTCTCTCTCTGATGAAATTAAAAATACCTTCATTATGATTTAATTTTATTAAATAATAAATGAGGTTTGTCAAAAGTAGAACACATTCCATTTTCACTAATCCATGGAGTAACCCATTCATAATTAATATTATTTGGATAAAATGCAAAATGAGGCTTATTAAAATATTGTGCCAAATGAACAGGAAGACTATCACTGGAAATTATAAATTGAGCATTCTGGATTAAGTGAACCAATTCATAAAAGTTTTCATAATAAATATGATGCTCGCTACTCAAATTGGATTTTCCAAAAAGTGCAATTGTAATTTGAATATTATTCACCAAACCAAACTGACATATTTTTTCCTGTAATGAAACTGGAATTACTTTAATTTTTTTCCTTGAATCTGGAAATATTAAAATTTGACTTATATCTTCTTTTAAATCAATAATATTTGGATTAGTGGAAACGTTAAAAAATTGAAAATAGTTTTTGTAAATATTGCCTTCTTTATGTAGGAATTTAATCTTACTTGCTAAAAGTAAATTTAAAAATTTACTTCTTCTACGCTGCTCAAAATAAGTTTGTTGATTGTTTTTTAAATTATTTTTAGATAAAAAACTATTTAATGAAAGTAACTCTCTTATTGAAGTTCTACTCAATAAATATTTATTTGTGAAGAATGCAAGTATTCCCCTGTTTATGTTAAAATCTACAAATTCAAAACTAATATTATCCTTTACGAAAGTAGCATTTAAGCTTTCCCATAAAGGTCTTAAATGTAAAGAAGCATAAATAACTATTTTTTCATTTCGTTCAGATGACTTTAGTGTATTCATTAATACAACAAAGTCACCATAACTTCTTAATACAATTAGGTTAAACATTGCTATTGTTGCTTGAATAAACTTAATATAAAACTTACAAAAAAACCTGCAAGCAATCCAAAAGCTAATAATATTTTAAATTTTATTTTTGAATTTGGTAGTGGATATTTAGGAACATCAATTACCTGGATAACTGGAGTTTGTTGGCTTAATGATATTTTAGCTAGTTCTAGATTTTTTACCACTTCTGCATAAATTGTCATAGCGATATTAATATCTTTTTGCTTAAGTTCAACTGGCACTTTGGTTTGTGTAAATGCTAAATTTTCGTCAACAACTTGCAAAGAAGCATATTGAAAAGATTGATTATGAAAAATATTATATAATGAATCCGCTTTTGCTTGAAGCCTATTTACATTATCTTGACTTGTTGTTGTTTTAATATTAACATATAAATTTTTTGCTTCTAATAATAATCGTTCGGTAAAAATTTTAGAAAATGTTTCATCAAGACTAGTAGTTGATAATTTAATTATAGTCCCTTTTTTATTTAAATGATCAACTTCAATACTATTTTTAACTACGTCTTTATAAATTAAGTATAAAACGCTATCGTTTAATCTTTTATTATTTTCATCATGCTGATAAATTGCAAAGTTTATTTTGTTGTATCTGTCTGATTCTATATTTACACCTACACTTGAATGATGAAGTTTCAAATATACGTCTGCTAATGTAGTTGGATGCTTATAATTATTGCTATCAACTTGGCTAAGCAGCACTTTCTCAATAATATTTCTTGACTTTATAATGTCTAAAATATTGTCTCCGGAAAAAATACTATTTTGACCTCCAAGACCACCTAAGTCAATACCAAATTGTGATGTTAAACTAGCTAATGCGCCGCCTTTTGAACTACCAGATTCCATTAGAACAAAATTAGTTTCTGCAGTGTATTTGGGTTTTTGAAGAAAAAAATATAGCAATGAAAAAGTAATAGAAATAATCAAACATATCGCAATTAATTTTTTTTGACTAAAAAATTGTTTTGCAACTGCAATGACTTTGTCAATAATTTCTCCTGGCTTTAATGTTTCTGGTTTAGGACTGTCTATCATTGATTTCTTATTTTGTGGCTTTAATTGTGGCAAATATTAATGCCGCCATGGAAACAAAAGTGCCTGTTAAACTAAAAACTTCCGATGTGGTAAGTCTATTACCTACTGGTTTTAATGGTACATAAACTTCTGCACCACGTTTAAGTTTTGGATAGAACTTAATAAATAAAATTTTATTCGTCTTTTTAACTTTACCGTTTGCATATATCACATAAGTTTTTCTTCGGTATGCATTACTATTAAAACCTCCTGAGGCGTTGATTGCATCTAAAACAGTCATGCCTTCGGTATAGATCATTTGCTTGGGAATATTTAACGCACCAAAAGTTTGAATGGTTTCTGCAACTCTTGGAATAAATAATTTATCGCCACTTTCTAATTTGATGTCTTGTTGACTACCAGGACTTTTTAATGCAGTTTCTAATTCAAGTCCAATTGCTTTTTGTCGCTCATATATTGAACTGATTACTTGATTTTTTTGAGCCGTATCAACCAATGGCTTATTAATTGTTGTTTGTCTAACCTGGTTACTTAATAAAACTGCTTTTTGAGACTTTGCAGTTTTTTCTACATCTTCATCACCAGTTTTATTTTCTCTTAGCAAGACTGCACCTTCAAGAAAAGCTTTATCTTTTAATCCCCCAGCGCGCGAAATCAAGCTAGATATTTTTTCATCATTAGAACTTAAAGTGTACTTTCCAGGATAATGTACTTCCCCTTCAATTTGAACCAAAATCTGTTCTTTATATAGGAATGATTTACGAACAAAAACCTGGTCGAATGGGCTAAGTGTATATTCAAGATTTTCATCAACATTGTTATTGGTTAGGTCAATGTCTTTAATAATAGCATATTGATTTTCATTTGTTAAACGATTAGCATCATTATTAACCACTCTACGACCAATCTCTATTTTTTGTAAACTTGCACCTTGTTTGTATCCATTTGCCATTAAGATTAAGTCTTTAACTTTCATGTTTTCTATAAATTCATAGTCTCCAGGTGCGTTTACTTCACCATCTATCTTAACAGTATACTTTTCTTTGATTTCATCTAAATTATATATATGGATTGAATCATCTCTTAACAGTTTAATATTTGATTTGCCTTTAAGAATATCAGTAATATTAAAATTCAACATATTCAGTTTGTATTGTTCATCTCTTCTTACTAATACTCCTCTTTCAACATATGCATTTTCTTTAATTTTAGCAGCTAATAATACCTCCTTTAATGAAGGAAGTTCATTAATACCATATGCACCTGGATAGTTAACTGACCCAGTTATGATTGATCTATTTGAAAAGCGATTTACTAAAGTGTCCACAATAATTGTATCTCCTGAATTAAGATCAAAACTACCCAGTTGTGAAACTTTTATAGTAAGTACTTCTTTTTCTTTTTGACCAAGTCTAATTATGCGGACATAGTCTTTATATGCTATATCTGAGAAACCACCAGCATATTTTATTAAATCGCTGGCATGTTCATTTTCTTTTAAATCAAAAATGGCAGCTTTTTTAACCGCACCTTTAAGACTTACTCTTTTTGAATAAGGAGAAACCTTAATCAAATCCTGGTCTTGTAATAATACATTTTTAGAAAGGTCACCATGAAATAAAAAATCATACAGATCAAAATGAGCTACTATTTTACCGCCTCTTACTAATTCAATATTTCTAAAATCACCAATATTATTAGGTCCGCCAGATGCATACAAAGCATTCATCATAGTGGCTAAAGAAGGAACAGTATAATTTCCAGGTCTTGTGATTTCTCCAAGTAATGTGATTTTAATACTCCTAATTTGACCTAAAGCAAGTTGAATAGAAGTTTTCCCTGTGGTTAATCCAGGATAAATATGTGATAACTCTTGTTTAATTTTAGAAGTTGCTTGTTCAATAGTTAACCCAGCAATCCTAATTGGTCCGTATTTTGGATAACGAATGGCCCCTTCGGTATTTACTTTAATTTTTCTAGTGATGTCAGAAATACCATATACATCTATGATTATCTCATCATTAACTCCAATAATATAATTTGAAGGGGTAGCTATATTTAAATTAGGCTCAAAGCTCAGAAGTTCATTATCAAAAATATTTGCACCAAAAATAGGGGTAGCTGAAGAATCAATCGCTTTTCTTGGAACACTATACAATCCAATTTTTCTACCAACATAATCAGCAGCAGAACTTCCACCACTTGTTGATAATCCCGATTGCACCGCTGAACTACTTGAGGACTGGGACATATCTAATGTTGCCACTCTTTTTTTAAAGGCAACTATTTGATCGGTAGTGAAGCCTTTTTCTCTTGCTCTTGCTTCCAATTCGGCATCTGATAAACCCAATAATTGAAACTGACCCATTGCTTGTAAAATTTGCTGATCGGATAAATTTTCAACTTTGATACTACTTGGATTTTGTTGAGCAAATAAAGTAGTATTTATCAAAGTAATAAATACAAGGCTTAGAAGCAATATTTTTTTAAAATTCATAATAAGAGAGTTGATAATCAAATTTAAAACATAAAAGCTATGTTTTAACTAAAAATGATTGTTAGCGATTTTGTTTTTAGTGGTTTTGTAGTTGAAATTTTGATACTTAACAGAAACTACAAATTGTAAATTTGACCTATCTGTATTTGAAGGACCATAAATTCCGCCTAATCCCGTTTTAGACCATTTATAATTAAAAGATTTTGCTGATTTTATTTCTGCGGCAAAAATTAAATTTTTCCAATCCCATCTAGTATTAAATGCATATATGAGATCGGACCAATATTTATAATTTGGACCTTCATATACAAGACCATTGAAATAATTATAATAATAAAAATCTTTATTGTGTGCGACTCTTTCAACGGATGCACCGATAGTCTTAAATCCTTTAAGCCATGAAATATGAATAATTTGACTATTGCTTCCCGGGCCAACTCCCGATCCTATAATTTGTCCATTATTTGTATAACCTTGAGGAACCAATGCACTAGTATACCAGCTTGGAGTACTTGTTGAAAGCGATTTAAGGAATAATAAACTAGGATTTTGTAGTTCTAAGTGAACCATTTCTAATGATAATGCAATTGCACCTTTTTTACCCGCACGGTCTAATAAAAATAATTTTTTAAAGCCTGCCACATAAGCAGTTGGGATACTGTCTTGAAAAATATTAGTTAAAGTAGCAGCACGATCTTTTCTACCATATTCAACATATACTTCTGCATGATCCTTGGGCATTGCATATCTAAAAAATACCGACCCCATTGCAGGTCTACTTTTTTCAACAGCTTTGTTGCTCCAATTATTAAAAGGCGTATAATCTAAAAATCCATTACCATTCTTTTTATATGAATAAGCAGTTGTTGCAAAACCAATAAAGAAATTATGTAAATATTTAGGCTGAACAGTAAGTATCATACCAGTTATATATCTATCTAAACTTGGTTTTGGAACATAGTTGCTTACAGCAAAGTAGTTTTCATTTTCAGATGGTGGCGTATTTGAATTTTCCAAATTACCAGTTATCATTTGACCTTCAATAGAACCTATTGGTGTAGAAATAGGACTTGTAGTTTGAATGCTAGCATGTAAAAAACCTGGAGCATTGTTTGTCATTAGTAAAGAATGATAAATACCAGGACCCCACCACAAATTTTCATTTGAAATGCCAAGCGTAATTTTATCAAAACTATATTTGATGTTTGTTTGACCTAAATTGAATTTGTGAGTACTGGTGGAATATGGTCTATAAGGGTCTTCAATTACATTTGCAACTGCAGCATAAAATCTAGGCCAGTAATTATCATTCCAACCAGGGGTAACTCCATCCCAATCATTAGGCAAGCCATTCCACGCTTTATTATCCGCATATACAAACTCTGGCTGAATATGTGCAGTCCACCTTTTCCATGCAAAAGAAATTGTAGGAGAATAAAAAACTGATTGACCAACTGAAGGTTGCATAGAACCATCATTAATACCCCACCCTAAACTACTATTAGATTGATAAGTACTAGTAAATGCAATAAAATTAAATTTCGGTTTAACAGGGTAAACATTATTCAACGTGCCAGATCCATACTTAATAGTGTAAGATGTTAAATTTTTATTTGTATCCAATAAAGATATATCTCTATTAATGTTTTGAATTGCAATGTTATCTAGAAAAGCATTTTGGGCTTTAACTGAAAAGGTTAAAAACAACAATACAATACTTAATATTTGTACTTTTAATTTTACCATAAATAATTTAAATGAAGTAAAAGATAAAAGTTATCATGATAAGAAGATGTCCATGCATAATGTTGAGACTTTACATATTGTACTTCACCACTTATAATTAGGTTTGAGAACTTTTTTTGTCCATTTATGCCAATCGCAATATCTGTCCACTTAAAAGGCCTTTGTCCAATAGTTTCGAGTGACCAATTTGCATAATGTGCAACCGGATCTTGTTGAATACGTTGTAACTTAAGTCCAATAATATCAAAACCATTTAGCAATCTTGCTTGAATTGTTTGTACATTATTACCAAATCCACTTCCTGCACCTAAAATTTTATTATCGTTAGTATATCCTCCTGTTTCATAAATATACCAATTACCAGCATTGCGCGTAAGCATGTCAGGAGTTTGTGCCATTTGAGTAATTTCTGAACTAATCTCAACCCATTTATTGTTTTTAACAGGCATCAAATGTTTAAAACCTACCAAATATGCAGCAGAATGTTCAGGGTCTATCCAAAAATCGCGGAAATTATAACTATGGTCATTCCAACCATATTCAAAATAAAATTCAGAATGTGTTTTTGGAAATAACCATCTTGTAAAAATGCTAATTTCCTGATCCCTAGGGATGGAGTCTTCTTGAGTACCACCCATTGAACTTTTAAAAATTTTGTCAAAAACTGGCAAATACTTTTGTGTAAAAGATGACCCTTCTTTGTTCATATCAATTTCTCGATATTGAAATGATCTGTTTATCCCGATAAAAAAGTTTGGAACCCATTTTGGTTGATAGCTTATATTTAAACCACTATAGATTCGATCAAAATGAAAATAAGGTTGCTTTTGTAAATAATTATTTTCAAAAGGCATTGAAGTATCTTGGCTAAGTCGCCCTAAAACAACCTGCGTTTCAAAACTACCAATGGGAGTTACCAATGGTTTAGATGTATTAAATGTATAGTGTAAAAAACCTGGTGCATTATTACTCATTAACAAAGCACTAAATTGACCTGGTCCCCAATAAAGGTTTTCAGAGGAGATACCTGCAGAAAATCCAAATGCATTTAATCTTAAACTGGACTGACCTAAATATGTTTTATTATAGGTCCTACTATTTGGTGATGTTCCATAAAATTCATTGGTAACATAACTATTGTTTTGTGATTCAAGTAATTCTGGTCTAAACTGAAAAGATAAGGGCCCAGCAGTAGCAAAAAAACCAGCTGATAATTTATTTTGGATTCCCCTAGTTGATAAAAAGCCGCCTTCATTCCAACCATAAGGATGATCGGAGTTATACTTAATACTAAAAGTAGCGGGTAAAGGCCTAAAACTAAAAAAGGAATATTTAAAATTTACGGTTGCATGATAACTTGAATCTATCATTTTATAAATACTGTCATATTCATATGGCTTAACTGGTAAGAAAGGCCTACTTGTTAAAGCATAATTTGAAGGAATTTTACCTTGAAGTTGTAGATTATTCAAATAGCCATCACCAATTGATCCCACAAATATAGATTGCGCCTTAATTGATTGATTTACAATGATAAATAAAAAAAGTAAGCAGTAAAAAATGTACTTCTTTAGAGACATTAAATTATATTTTATGGCAAATTTCCTAAATCAAATAGTAAAGATACTATAAATAATATAGCTATAATATTAAGATTATTCTAAATATTGACTTAAAAAGTAATTAGTATTAATTAATTGATAATCAACACTTTAATAAAATACCTTTTTATCTTAATTAAACCTAAAATTATTCCTATTGTCTTATAGAATAGATAGTTATTAATATAAAAAGCTAACTTTATCTTGATTATGGTAATTAGGATTGTGAAATATATAATGATAGCATTAGTATATCTGGGATTTTTCACAGTCCAGCTGGGGTCTAGTTTTATTATTCAAGAAAATATACAGTTAAATAACTCAAAGACAGCTGTCATTCAAGCTGCTTTAAATGATTATAATAAACAACATATTGCTTCATGGAAGGTACTAGCCAAAATAAAAAAGCGTAATCATAAAAAGAAGCCATACCTAAATAGGCGTTTTTATCCCTCTTCTACCAACGAAGTAAACGCTAAGCTCCCAAAAGTACCTATATATTACACAGACAAAACTGCAAATGTATTGTTCATTACATGCAGTACAGAGAAAAGCAAATTTTTGCTTTTAGAAGACAGGGGGCCCCCTGCCTTAATTTAGATTAACTTATTATTCCCCCTTTTATTTTGGCATTCCTGCCAATGTAATTTTCGCGTCTACATGCTTTATTAGGGGGTGCATTTTTTTCATCATCTCTAAATTAAGTTCATGTTTTTATTGTACATAGATCCAGGATCGGGCAGCTTATTTTTTCAAGCATTGCTTTCGGGCTTTTTAACAGTAATTGTATTTTTTAAAAAAATTGTTGGTTATTTAAAATACAAGTTTGGAAAAAGCAATCAAACCAATGAATAATGAGTGCTCCAAATTATATATCCTATAAGGACTCTGCAGCAAGGGTTGTATTGAAAGATGGACTGTATTACCGGGTAATTTTTAATTGTTATACCAATGAATACGACCATTTAATGCAATCGGGGCTGTATGAAAAATTAGTAGCCAAGGGGTTAATAATTGCACATACAGAAATACCCTTAAATCAATTGAAAGTAGAGGGCATAACAAAGGTTTATAAAATACTGCAACCAGAACAAATCATTTTTCAAGGTTACCCATTTGAATGGTCATATAGTCAGTGGAAAAAAGCAATAAATGCTTATTTGCAAATAAATTTAATTGCTATAGAATTTGGCATGATTTTAAAGGATGCAACACCTTATAATTTTTATATGCAGGATGGCAATGCCATAATGCTGGATACAAGTTCATTTTGTTTTTTTAAAGAAGGGGGCAAGTGGAATGCTTATAGAGCATTTTGTAGTGAGTTTTTAAGTCCATTAACCCTAATGCATTATAATGGACAGAGATGGTCAAGAATTACAAGAACACATTTAAGAGGCCTACCCTTAAATTTTGTAAGTAAACAATTACCATGTAAATCCTGGTTTCATTTAAATACATTATTGCATATTCATTTACATGCAAGGTATACCAACACAGAAGGTAAACCGTCCAAGAAATCAAATACTGGATTTAGCGTAGAAAAACTAAAATCATTGATAGGCATGATGCAATCAAGTTTGAAATGCTGGAAAAAACCCTATCAATTTGAAAAACATTGGCTAAGCTATTATGAACAAGACATAGCTTCTGAAAAATATTTAAAACATAAGGAAGAAATTATTGAACAATGGATGCACCAACTACAACCCAAAAGTGTTTTGGATTTAGGTGCCAATACCGGAAGGTTTAGTTTTATAGCAGCAAAATATGCCAGCAGGGTAATAGCACTAGAGTCAGATGATATTTGCGTTGATACTATTGAAGCGCAAATTAAAAATAACAAAAACAATCATGTGTATCCATTGTTAATGGACTTGGCCGAAACTACCCCAAACCTAGGGGCCTTGAACAAAGAATTGACATCAATTTATAGCAGAGCCAATTCACAACTAGTTATGGGGCTAGCTCTTATACATCATTTACATATTAGCAATCAACTAAGCTTTATGCAAATAGCCGAAATGTTTGCCATGTTTTGTGATCAATATTTAGTGGCAGAGTTTATTCCCATAACCGATAGTAAAGTACAATTACTTATTAAAGATAGAAACATTGATTTAGGAGACTATGACCAAGGACATTTTATGCAAGCCATGTCAGAATGGTTTACTGTTAAAGAAACAATAACCTTAAATGCATCAGACAGAGTTTTAATTCTTTTTGAAAAAAGAACAATATGCATTAAATGAATAAGATAAAAGAATTATTGAGTTTGAAAAGGGTATCACTGCTTTATTTAATGTTGCCAATTTTAACTATTTTCTATTTGAAGATAACTCAAAATGATAATCAAATTTTAGTTATTACAAAATGTGTTATTTTATTTATTGTAGTGTTGATTTTTGATTATTGTTATTTAGGAATATCTCAAAAACTTGAAAAGAAAAGTATTTTCATTATATATCTTTTACAAGGATTATTATTTTTATTTTTTTATTATAGCTATGTATTAGACTTGTTCGTGTTTATAAATGAACATACAATTCAAATAAGAAAATTAAGAGCAAAGTATATTTTACCAGAAGTCCTTCTTCTATTAATATTTATACAGTACTTATTTAGAAACAATATAAAAAGTATGTCGTATGTCATAAATGTTTTTTATTGTATTCTAAGCATAGTAATTGTTATAAATAATTCAATAAAAATAGATAACGTCGGTTTCAAAAACCATTTTATAAGTTTAAATCAACAAACAAAAGTCAAACCAACTATTCTTATCATTACAGACGAATATGCATCACCTTTAGAACTTAATAAAGTTTTCAAGAACAACTCGATTTTTGATTTTGAAAAGAAATTAAAAACAGTTAACTGGAAAATAAAAGAATATTCATATAGTTATGATACCCTTACCATTAATAGTATGGCATCTATTTTCAATTACAATTATAAAGTTAGTGATAGTAAAATGTATGTTGAATCTTCAAAAGAAAATTTAAAAAGTTCATTATTGTTTGATAGTCTTCAGAAGAAAAATGTAAAATTTTACAATTATGGAATTTTTGATATAGGTAAAACTAAAGCTATGAGCAAGATCTATTATTATGAAAATAAATTATCTGGAAATAGATTTATAAACACATTTTTATCATATACAATTCTCAACTCATTTTTAAATAATAATAATATTACTTCTACAAAACAACTAATTCATAATAAAAAGAATATTGAAAATACAATTAGTGAATTAAAGTACATTCCTGATAACCGATCATTCATTTATATACATTTATTATTACCACATGGGCCTTATGAATACCATGGTAAAATGAATTTTGATTTGGATTATAGCTCAAATAGTGAACTTACCAAATATTACAACTATTGGAATTTTAGCAATCAATTACTTGAACCACTCCTAAATTCACTAACCAAAGAAAATAAGTATAAAATTATATTAACTGGCGACCATGGTTTTAGAGGAGACAAGCGCATCAACCCACATTATACATTTACGGCTTTTTATGGATTTGATGAATCTTCTATTGATAGCATAAAAAGTGTACAAGATTTAGGCAGCTTAATTAATAGCGGATTTTAATGCGCATGATATTCTTTCAAGGCTTTCACATCATAAATAATAGAATTAAGGGAATGGCCTTTGTCAATGAAGTTTAAAAAGGAATTTAAGGCATTACCCAAAAAACTTAATGTGCCCGTAAGGTAGTTCTTGCCAATTACACTGCTTATGGTTTCTTTTTTATTGCCAAAATAATAAGTGCTTTCGTTTTTAATAAGCAAAGTGTCATTTAACAAATGTTGCATCATCACATTACCAGCAGCATCCAAGGAAATGGCAACTTCTAAAAAGAAAATGCTTAGTGTTTTTACTCTTTCAAAAATAATTTGACGTATTAACGCATAAAAAAAACCAATGGGTGCAGTAGTGACCATTAACACAAAAGCAATTGAAAAAAGTAAGAAACTTTTCATTAAACCCATTTTTTGATTTCTGTTCATAAAATATTTTTTAGAATGTTTTCTAAGTTAGAAAATTAAGCAATTAATGCCCACTTGAGTTTGCGTTAAGTACCATAGAATCCTTTCTAGTAAAGCGTTTCAAGTGTTCATATAAATGTAAAAATAAAATTTGGTACAGCCTATTTTAATTCTACATTCAATAAACAAAACTAAAAAAAATATGAAAAACAAAGCACTATTAGTAGGTATTAACAAATACCCAAATCCAGGAAATGAATTAAGAGGATGTATTAATGACATTCTAGATATGGAGCATTTTATTTCAGAAAAAAATAAAGTGTATGCAAAAGAAAACATTAAAAAATTAACGGACAGAGATGCAACCAAAAAAGGAATTATAACACAAATAAAATGGTTATTAGAGGGAGCAGAAGCAGGAGACCAATTGTTATTTCATTATAGTGGTCATGGCGCACAAGCACCTACTATGTTCCCGCAATTAGAAGCAGATGGATTGGATGAAATTATTTGCCCTTATGATTTTGACGGAAGCAATGCCACAGCCTTAAGGGATAAGGAATTTGCCCATCTATTTGTGGCAATACCCAAGGGGGTCCACTTTGTATGGATATCAGACTCTTGCCATGCAGAGGATTTATCCAGAGATCCTATTTTAAATGGAGAAGCACATTACCGCTATTTTAATGGAGCTAGTAAATTCAATACCCATTCACCCAATCACAATATGCTAAATGAACCCATTAATAGTTTGGCGCCTGTAACAACACCATTAAATGGTGCTTTGTTAAGTGCATGTGCTTCCCATGAATTAAGTGCCGATGCCATCATAAACAATAGATTCAATGGCGCGTTTACATATTTTCTTTTAAGAAACTTAAATGAGTTTGGTTCTAACAAACCCATGAATGAACTCATTAAGCATGTAAATAATGACTTAAGCATGAATGGATATGATCAAAGTCCACAAACAGAGGGACTACTAGAAAACAAGAGCTTCTTTTTATAAATAACATTATAATATATCATATGCATAATCGTAAAAAAAAATTTAAACTAGCTTTCTTAATAATGATGGTTCAATTGTTTGTTTCGGCTGCCCATGGGCAGCTGGAGCAAACTCCATCACAGGGACTAATAACCCGATTAATTGAAATAAAATATACAGCAGAATTAAACCTAAGTATGGCGCAAAAAAAAGAAATAACCACAATTCATAATAATAAATTTGATTCGACTAATGAAAAAGATAGTGCATTGGCAGTATACAATACGCTACGCTTAAAAATAGATGGATTTGTATACCAATTAAGTGCCGATATGATTGCAGCAAATAGTCCTAGAAAAATTAGGCTTTTAAATGCCTGGTGTTTGCAACAAGCTTCTCAACTAAGAAATGCAAAAAGGTATTATAAAAACATTGACACTTATGTACAAGCACTAAAAGATATTGATGCCTTTTATAGAAAAAATATTTTGGATCAACTATACAATAATGCCAAAACAGTAAACCTAAGTACCAATGTATTTTATTTATTAAAAGACTCTTATACTATTGTGAAAGGACTAACCGATTTAAAGACACAAAAAACAATGGCCATTATAGAACTGTTAGACCATACAAGACTATTGAGCCCAGGAGAAGTAGTAAAACAGGGAAAGTAATTATGTATTTAACTCATGTTTTAAAAAACTATCTCTCTTTGGTGCTATTAAAAGTGCATAGGAATAAGAGAGATAAGAAAGCACATTAATTACTATCACTACTTCATATAAATTAATAAATAGTTGTTGATTTGTCTTTGTAAATAATAAGCCCATTAATATTTTTAAAATTATATAATAAATATTAAATACAACAAATGGGATAAGAATAAATAATTTAGAAATTGTAGATTTTGATTTTTCGTCTTTACTTAATAGTTGATTGATAATTGCTATAGCGTAAAAAGATAGTACACCCAATAATGTCAAATGCATCCATCTGGTTTCATAAATATGATTTACTATACAATGAATATCAATGAATGAGAATATCAAAAATACAATATGTGTTATGACCCTTTCATTAAAAATATACCTATTCTTATCCCATGCAAATAGCAATGCCAACATTAGTTGTGATTCCGCTATTGCATAAAATTGACCGGCTATTGTTGATTTAAATATTATAAAAATTATTTCATTCAAAGTTCCGGCAATCAAAAACCATAAAAATAATAAGTATTGTTTATTAATTATTTTTATGGTTGATAATCCAATTAATGTTGGAATTATAATGAGTAAGTTTGCAAGTACTTTAATATTTGTCAACTAAAATAAAGTTTTTCCAATTGAACAATATGGAGGACAATCCCCACCCCATTCTACAATTACATCTGTACCACCCGTTGTAGAATTAAGAATATCATTATCATTTGCATCTACGCCTACAAAAACAACACATAATTTATTATCTGGTCGCATTGCAAAATAGGATCTAAAATTTACGCAACCTGGTTGTGCTAAAATTGCTCTAACTGCATCGGCTTCAAATGTCTCTGCAAAAGGCAAAAGTCCTTTGTACTCAGATGTAGTTAATCCATCTAAGTTGTCTCTATAACGTTGGATGAATTCTTTGGCAGTAGCTTGGTCAATAAAGTGTTTACTCATAATTATATTTTTCTCAAATTTATTGGGAAAAACAAATGAGCCATTCAGTAATTATACCGAATGAAATAATTTAATATGAACAAGTTAGTATACATAATAAATTGTTGATTTTCAATAAGTTATCACTATGAAACGTTTTATACAATCGTACTTAGTATGGGCCAAGAAGATCCTTGTTTATAACTTAATGAAGTTCAATTAATTGCAATTCATATAGCACAAAATATTACACTTAGTTCAACAAATAATAAGCTACTATCTGAACCAACATCTGCAACTACAAGTTTTAGTGTATTGTCAAAATCCTAAAATGCTTACTTATAAACTATGCACCTAATGACGCTAACGAAATTACGTTTACACCATCTTTTCGGGTGTAACTCATTCCTGTTCCTGTAATAATATTTAAAGATTTGGGAGCAGCACATTTTTCTGTGTTGATCAAGCTAGCAAATCGCAACAAATTTGAAGCTGCTTCATCAATTTTTCCGGTACCCAATTTAATCTCAAAAGCACACCAATCACCGTTATATTTTTGTACAATACTATCTATTTCTAATCCAGTGGAATCGCGATAATGATAAACCTTGGCATCATTCGCTTGTCCATAAACTCGAAGATCATGTATAACCATTGACTCAAATAAAAATCCTGTGAAATTTAGATCATTTAACAAAGTTTGTTGATTAGCACCTAAGGCCGCTACTGCCAATGAAACATCCGTGAAATGCCGCTTTGGTGAATTTCTCAAAGTATGTGATGAGCGGATATGAGTATTCCAAGCTGGCTGATCCTCTAAAATCATTAAGCGGTTCAAGACGTCTAAATAATCATATATAGTAGGGCGCGATAGTCCCATGCTTTCGTGCGCTTTGATGTCTTTTTCTATAACTACATTATCAACTAACGTACTAGTGTTGCGTGCCAATGATTTCAATAAGCTTCTAATTTTTATTGGATCTCGACGACTTTGAGACACTCTACTCATATCAACTTCTGCCAACAATTCTACATAGGCACGATTTACTTCCATCGCTTGCATAACAGTACTGTTCATTAAATTTGGGAACCCACCTTTTATTATTTGATCTACAATTAATTCTAATTCAGTACGATTGTCTTCTAACTCGATTTGCTTTCCTTCAAACAAATCGGATAATTTAATTTTGGCAGTCGAAATTCCCAATTCTTGCCACGACATTGTACGCATATCAACGATGGTAAATCTTCCTGCACCTGAATGCATTTTGGCATCTTCTTCAGGATTAGAGGACCCTGTCAAAATAAATTGCCCACTCTTCTTTCTATCATCAACTTCATGGCGTACAAGATCCCACAATTTGGGAATTACTTGCCATTCATCTATCAAACGTGGAGTTTCGCCCATCAATAATCTTTTCGGTGCGGTATCAAACAAGAGTTGTGCTTGATCGTTACGATCAATATGAATTATGCTTTTAGCTAACTGCTTTGCCGACTCCGTTTTGCCACAGGCTTTCGCACCTCGAATTAGAACGGCCCCTGAAGCTTCTAATTTTCGTTGCAATTCTATATCTGATATCCGTTTTCTGTACTCCATGTTTAAATAATTAACAATCAAATATACATATATTTTACATTTTGAGACAATTTTACTTTACATATTATTGTATTATTGTTTTACATATTATAATAAATTTGCTTTACATAATGAATATATTGTAAAATTAGCCACGCCCTGCACCCGTTTTCTACTGTATAAAAGCGGCCTATTATTGCAGATGACTGTCGAATCTAAAACAGATGGGGAATATTGAAATTATGCTTTAAGTTCTGAAAGTCTTTTAACCAATAAAGATCTTTCAGTACCTACTGGAGTTGCTGCGAGTTTTAGTTTAAGTTCAAAATATTGCTTGATTAAACCTTGCATATTAGGTTCAGCTAAAGTGGTTTTAAGAAATTCTGCAAATTCGAAATATGGTTGCTGAGAAGCCCGATAAGGCAAGTGTAATGCAAGTGAACTATCTTCCCAATTAGAACTAGGTTTAATGCCGATAACTTTAGTTGCAGTTCCAGTAAAAAACACCTCCCATATATAGGGATTGGAAGTAAATACTTTAAAAGCCATCGTACGCGCTTCGGCCAGCTTATTGTTATGAAAATAAGTTAAGCAAGCTTCTACCCAGAAAAATGGGAAACCACCATCGTCAGGGAAGTTTTTAAAAAACCAACGCAAGTAAACAAGTGCCTTATTATAATCGGCAATACTTATGTATAGTTCTAGTATTTTATACCGTCTGCCTCCACTGTCATCATAACAACCAAACTTGGTCCGTTCGGATGCAAGCAATGCACGGTACTTTTTAATCTTTGATTGGATTCGGGTTATTTGAGCTGGGGTCATTATAATTTATTTGCATTAGATGTCATTCCGGCGAAAGGATGCCACAAATTGGAAGCTTTTACAAATTAGGATTATACTCCTTTAATGGTCGTGGCAGAAAATAGCCTTTAATCATTTCCTTATTTTGAACGCTAATTTGTATATGTTGTCGCTTTGTAAAGTTTGAACCTGGATAAGCTGGCTCGCCTTCTGAAAATGAAGACCTAATTGTATCAAATGGTTTTAAATCTGATATTGTTGTGCGAGTCTGATGTATAAATTGAATGACTGAGCAGTCTAATTTTCTATTATCCCCCTTGTTAATAGGCATTTCAGCACCTGCCTCTTTTATCGTTTTCTCCAAACCGTGGTATGCTTCAACTAAGATTTTAATAGCTTCTTGATCTACCAAATTTAGACACTCTCCTAATTCTACAATTGCGCCAAGAACAAATGGAGTTTTTATCTTTTTTTTATTAAACTGCTTCCCTTTTGAATTCTCAAGTGCATATTCCCATGCCCTTCTTGGATTCTGCTCCCAAAAGTAAATACCATGACCTAGCCAATCCCATCCATTCTTACTCGGAACTAATTCTTTCTTACCACTTATAACATCCAATGCTAGTTCCTTGTCACAGCTATAGAAGCATTCAACCTGAAATGGCTTACTATATGGCATATAACTATCTCTTAGCTACAACTTTATTAGTAGAACCCGTTTTTGATTTTGGTAATTGTTGAATTATGCCTGCCTCTTTTAAAAATTTTAATGCAGCAGATGGAGATTTAGTAGCTTTTGCAGTTGCAGTATGAATGTCAGCGATTTGTTGTTTGATTGCAATTTGTGTCATAACTAATGGTTTTACAAGAAGCTACTTCTTAAAGAGCTAAAGGTAGCGTAAAGTTGTGTTTTAGTAAAATTCTGGTTAATATTTATTATAACACAAAATAAGAATACAAATAGATTGAATTTCAAGTATTTATACGCATCAAATTTAGAAGTTATTGCAACAAAATAGAATAGTATCAATTTGGAAGAAAGGTAGATGGGTTTCTTCAAAAAAAAGATAATGTTGGACGGAATCACTGCAAACTATCCTGAAATAAGCAAATTATTAAGTAAAAATACTGAATGGTAATATTAGAATATTGTCTTATTTCATATTACGGAGTAGAAAATCAACATTTAAATTAAATAAAATATATCTGAAAAAGAAATGAAATTTTTGAAACAGCTATAGAGAAAAATGTAACGATTGATTGGAGTAGAGTTGGTAAAAACCACAAGAAGACGACTTAAACATAGACGATAAAGGAAATCAAAAACCACTAATAGAGGATTGACGTAATCATAAATAACAACACCTTAGAATGAATCCAATATACCTTGACACTCATATCCATACCTCTGATGATCCAAATCAGATTAATCAAAACTACGACTTGAGCTTATTAGTTACTAAAATAAAGGAGTTTAACGATAATTCTGATTTTTTAATATCTATAACAGACCATAATACAATAAATAAAAAAACATATTTAGAGGCTGCTTCAAAAGAAATAAATATTATCCTAGGAGTTGAACTTCATATAAAAAATTATGACAACTGCCCAGCGTATCATTGCCATATATATTTTGACCTAGAAGAAATAAACGAAGAAATTATTAACGATATAAATAACAAACTTGATAATCTATATCCAAATAAAGTTATTCAGAAAAACAATCCTACAATTCCAACAATTCAAGACATCATAAACAAATTTGATTCATACGAATTTATTTTATTACCACACGGGGGACAATCACACGCAACATTTGACACCTCTATCCCTGATGGAGTTAAGTTTGATTCAACCCTTGAAAAAAGTATTTACTACAATCAGTTTGATGGATTCACTGCTCGTGGTAATACAAGACTTGAGAAGACTCAGGACTACTTTAAAAGACTTGGAATAAGTGAATTCGTAAATCTTGTAACTTGTAGCGATAACTATTTCCCTACACAATACCCAAATGGGAAAGACCAAAATCCATTTATTCCAACTTGGATGCTGGCAAAGCCAACATTTAATGGACTACGGCTTTCTCTGTCTGAACAATCGAGACTTATTTATTCTAAAGAAAGGCCAAAATTTTGGTCAGAAACAATAAAAAGTATAAAATTATCAAAAGCCCACATTGAAATTGATATTGAGTTAACTTTTGGACTAAATGTAATTATTGGCGGTTCTTCAAGTGGTAAGACACTATTAGCCGACTCAATTTACAGAAGCATTTGTAAAATAGAAGCAAACCCAGATTATGTGAAGTTTGAAACTGACAAAATTAAAATAGAAAATCCATCTGGAATGACACCTCATTATCTTTCTCAAAATTACATAATGAGTATTGTCAATAATGTATCTGAAGATAATATTGAAAATATTGATATAATTAAAAGAGTATTCCCTGGTGATGAAGAAATAAAGGAAGGGATTAATAGTGGACTCAGATCATTCAAAAAGAATATTCAAGACTTAGTTAAGAGCGTAAAAATCTTAGAATTCGAGACCGAAAATTTAAAAAAAATTCCTATAATAACTAGACTAATCACAAGTGAGGACATTGAAACAAATATTTTTGAAAATTTTTTACCAACAGAAAGTGAAAATAATAAATTAAATTTTTCTATAACAGAATGTGAAACTTTCTCAGGTTATTTAGAAGAAATTGAAAGTTTTTTAGATAAATATCCATTCATATCACACAACACGAATTTATCAATTGAACTTCAAAAAGAATTGGACAATGCATATCAAATATATTCTAGAGAGAAGGATGTTAGAAAATTAGTTCAAAAAGAAAAAGAGAACTATGATAACTTTCTAAGGTTAAATGATTCGGAAGCTCAAACCAAAAAACAGAATTTTGACAAACTAATTGACTCACTAAAAAAATACATTAAAGCACATAGAAGCTTTTTTGAAGCATTAAAGGCCATATCAACATACTCGATAAATTTTGATTCAGAAGAAATTGAGTCAATGGGACATAAGTTATACATTGAAAACGATTTTGTTTTGAATACGGAGAAATTTATTGAAGTTGTAAACTATTTTATCAAAACACCAATTACAGATTTTCAATTAATATGCCCAGAACTTTTATTTGAAAACAATCTTAAAAAGCAAAAACCCAAAGTTGCTAATTATGACGATTTTGAAAATAAGATTTATAGTAAGTTTGAAGAGCTTAATAAAAAGAGATATAAAATAATTACTAATGATGGCAGAGAATTTGAAAAACTAAGTCCAGGATGGAAAACTTCAGTAATTTTAGATATTATTTTAGGTTATGATAAAGATATTTCACCTATTATTATTGACCAACCAGAAGATAATTTAGCAACTAATTATATTAATAAAGGCCTTGTTACAGCTATCAAAAAAATTAAATCAAAGAAACAGATTATTTTGGTTTCACATAATGCAACTATTCCAATGCTTGCTGATGCTCAAAATATTGTACTTTGTAGAAACGTCAACAATAAACTCATAATCAAATCGAGTCCATTAGAAGGCTACATTGATGACAAATCCGTTGTTGATTATATAGCAGAAATTACAGATGGCGGTAAGTCTTCAATAAAAAAGCGTGTAAAAAAATATAATCTTAAAAAATTTACAGAATAATGAAATTAATATTCTCAAAAAACACTGATAACGAAATCAATCTAAAACTCCAAAAAGGGACAGTTGCAGAAGACTTCACATACATAGAAATGGTTAAACAGTTACTACAACAAAATGAATTTGAAGACACTGATTTTGGAAGTCTTACCCAAGATGAGCAAGACAAAATAAATAACATGCTGACAAAAATATCAACAGTATTTGAAGAAAACAAGAAGGAAGAAAGTTAATCCCAACTGTCAGATTAAGTATTGACTATTTCACATCATATAAAATAGGGATAATTTTAAATTAGGTAAGACTTTTCTTTCGGCTGAAATTAGAAATTATTTGGATAAAATATAATTAATCATTATACGGTATTTGTGAATAGGAAGTTAATTATATTAATTAAAATAAGTGCCTTATTTTTCTACTTTGAGGTGCTACAGTTTTTGGGAGGAGAACAAAAGCAACTACATTTCTAAACTTTATCCAAAAAGTTTTGTTTCACTTGATAAATTTAACTTTTAAGAGTGATGATATACTTTCAACGCATTTATTTCTTAATAATTCAATTTTATTGCTTCCGTTTATACCAAATGCGCTGAAAATGATTTCTTCATTATAAGAATGTGCAGCAATATTACGTGCCTTATTTATTTGGGTTACTTTTTTAACCCAATCTTCGTTTAAATGTGAAGTTACTTTTAGCCAATGTTCATCAACAGTTCTATATTCTACTGTGGTATTTGAGGTCGATTCAATTGTCGAAATATTCCAAACTGGCGTACGAAATGAAGTCACTATTTCTTGTGGTGTTTGAAAGTTGGGGTTCATTTTCTTTTGATATTTGTAAATTGTATTAATAACTATATCTGAATCAGGTTTGTCAAGCTCTTTATTTAAATAATACCAAAATCGCACAGGCAGTCTTAAACATTTTTCATTTGGATCGATGGTTAAATTTTCTTGTCGTTTCTTATAAGTAATGAGGAAGTCTAAGCAGTTTTGAAAACCTGTCGGCAAAAGCTCACTTCTCAAATCGAAGTTGTCATTGCTATTTATGTCAGCGCCAATGCCCCAAACTATTAGTTGTCTAATAGCAAAATCTAACATTAACCAAGTTTCTAAAATAATTATTCTAGGATTTGTTTCTGTTGAAATCCTACTAACTGAGCTTTTTAGAAAATCTTCCAAATTATTAATTGTCCTACGTGAAGTATAATTGAAAGGCGAAAGTTCGTCAATTCTAATATGATCAGTTATGTCAAAATGCGTCATTGTAAATTTGTTTAATTATTGTGTATATTTAAAACTATCCTTTCTTAAAATTTGTAAAGGGAAGGCGGTGTAAGTTCCCTAGAAATCTGACAGTTTAAAATTAAAGCGAAAAGCTTAAACTTAAACTTAAACTGCAAAAATGAAATGACACGATTTACGGAGACCCAAATTGTTTCCATTTTAAAACAACAAGAAGGTGGAAGGTCCACCAAGGAACTAGCCCGATAGAAAGGGGTTACAGAGTCTACAATTTACAATTACTTATTCCGATGAAAACCTGCCATCCAAAATTTCATTAAGATTACTTATCCTAACCATCTCCCAGACCTGCTAGTGACACTGAATGCAAAAAGCTTAAGTACTTAGCCAAAAATTAATAACTCAAAAATCGAAGCCCCAAAACGCCTCAAAACCGCATGAGCATATTTTCGCGGAGAAAGTATTAAATTTAATTCAACCAAAAAATCGCAACCCCACAAGTACTAAAACTATTAGCAGCGGAAAACTCCAAGTAGCATAAAACCAGAACCATAAACCACATAAACCACCCAATGATCTACCTACACAAAATACTACCCATATTCGTTCTTCCTATCATGCTAGTCATAGTAGTAATACTTATTGGACTAATCAAGAATAAGAAAAAGCTTATCTATATAGCAATAGGGGTACTATACATAATATCAACCCCAATATTCTCAAACAACTTCTTTAAACTTGTAGAAGGGAATGAATACAGAAAGCCCATTAGTGCTATAAATAGTGCAGATGCAATAGTAGTACTAAGTGGAATGTTGGAAATAAATGAAGTGGGAGATTCAACCTATGTAGAATGGGGAGACCCCGATAGGTTTTTTGGAGGTATCGCTTTAATTAAAGCAGGTAAGGCCCAAAAGCTATTATTTACAGGTGGCAAAATGCCATGGGATAAAACAAAGAAAACAGAGGGAGAAGTGTTAAGGGAATATGCTATTTCAAATGGCATATCATCTGAAAAGATATTTGTAACGAAAGATGTGGAGACCACTGCAGACTAGGCAGTGGCAGTTAAAGAATTAATTAGTCCAAGTAAAAAAATTATACTTGTAACATCTGCTTATCATATGTATAGAGCAAAGAAGCTTTTTGAGCAACAAGGATTTAATGTGATTGCTTATAAAGTAGATTATAAAGCAAGTCGCAATGAAATAAAAACCATTATGGATTTTTTACCAAGCGCAGAAGGCTTAAAACTAACTGAAACGGGAATAAGAGAAATTATAGGAAGAATATATTATAATATCAAAAGATAATAACTACCCTTGAAACTCTTCCATCGTTACATGGCCATCCGCACTAATGCCCTTTCTTTGTATAACATTAATAAAAGTCATCCAAAGAATTTTAATATCCAAAAGTAAGGTTTGCCTGTTTACATATTCAACATCATATATAAACTTCTGATCCCAACTAATTGCATTGCGACCATTCACTTGTGCCCAACCAGTTATACCAGGTTTTACATTATGTCGTTTAGCTTGTTCGGGACTATATCTTGGTAAGTATTGTATTAATAAAGGCCTTGGGCCAACCAAACTCATATCTCCCTTAATTACATTTACTAATTGTAGTAATTCATCTAATGAAGTGGACCTTACAATGTTTCCCACTTTGGTTAATCTTACCTCATCTGGAAGTGGATTACCTTTTTCATCAAAGGCATCACGCATTGTTTTGAACTTAACAATTGTGAATGGCTTGCCATTAATTCCGGGTCTTTGTTGAAAAAAGAAAACTTTTCCATTATTAGAAATGAAAAGTAAGATAGCGGTTAAGATTATAATTGGAGAAAGAATTATTAAAAGGAATAAAGCAATTATAAAATCACCTAATGGCTTAATAATGTGTTTGTACATATATTAGTACTTTGAAAATATAGTATCCAGACAATCAAAAATTCTAGAAAACTCTTCTTCTGTTAAATTAGATCCGCTAGGCAAACACAAACCGTTCTCAAATAAGTTATCTGATACTCCATTTAAATAGCTTTTTGAGTTTGCAAAGATTGGTTGTTGATGCATAGGTTTCCACAATGGCCTAGTTTCAATATTTTCTTCATCCATTGCAAGTCTAATCACTTCTCTAGTCAACCCTTTGTTTTTAGCTGGATCTAAAACAATACATGTAAGCCAACGATTTGAAAAGTATCCATCTGGTTCTTCTTGAAACTGAATTTCAAAACCTTGGTTATTGTGTTTCGAGAAATATTCTCGATACTTTTCGAAATTGTTTCTTCTGGCTGCTATTCTGTCATTCAGCACCTCTAATTGCCCTCTTCCAATACCAGCAAGTACATTTGACATTCTATAATTATAACCAATTTGTGAATGTTGATAATGCGGAGCTGCATCTCTAGCTTGTGTAGCAAGAAAGCGGGCTTTTTCAATCATTTCTTCATTATCTGATACAAGTGCTCCTCCACCAGAGGTAGTTATTATTTTATTTCCATTAAAACTCAAAACTCCAAAAGTTCCAAAGCTACCACAAGATTTTCCATTAATTTTTGCACCCAATGCTTCAGCAGCATCTTCGATCACAGGTACACCATACTCATTTGCAATTGATATAATTTCACACATTTTTGCAGGCATGCCATATAAATGAACTGGAATAATTGTTTTAGGTAGATTTCCGTTTTGCTTAGCTTCCTGTAATGCGGTTTTCAATAAATCGGGATCCATATTCCAAGTATCCTTCTCGGAATCAATAAATACTGGTATAGCGCCTTGATATGCAATTGGATTAGCTGATGCCGAAAAAGTAATTGATTGACAAAATACATTATCTCCAGATTTTACACCTAATAATATTAATGCCAAATGAATTGCAGAAGTTCCAGAAGATAAAGCGGCTGCATGTTTTGTTTGAGTTTGTTCTTGCAAACCTTGCTCGAATGAATTTACATGTGGGCCAAGTGGCGCTATCCAATTGGTTACAAATGCTTCATTCACATATTGAAGTTCATTATTACCTATATGTGGAGAAGATAGCCAGATTTTAGAATTCATTTTAAAATATTTTTTTTGCTGGATTGCCAAAATACGTGCCTGGTTGTTTGATTGATCTAATTATTACAGAACCAGCACCAACTACTGTATTGTCAGGTATTTTTACACCTGGAAGAATTACAGCATTTGAACCTATAAAAACATTTCTTCCAATTTGAGCGCTTCCACCAATATCTACATTCGCCATAATACTAGTACAATTACCTATAACAACGTCATGGCCTATTTGGGAACCGTTGTTTATAAAAACTAAATCTCCAATTATAGCATCACATGATATTAGTGAATAAGGCATCATAACAATACCTTTTCCATACAATGTCCTTGCTCCGATTAAACAAGTACTATGAATATAATCTTGAAATCTGAAGCAATGTTTTTCAGACTGAATTAATAAATCCTCCTTTTTTGAACAATTAGCAATAGCACAAATTACTTTTGTTTGTTCAGAAAAATTATCATACTCTATCTTACCCAAAACATTTAAACTATTTGAGTTTGCCTGACCTTCTTTATAAAAGTCATCCATATAGCCAATTATATTAATCTTATTATTAGATAAATTGTTCCAACTAGTGATTTCTCTAGCTAAGCCACCCGCGCCTAAGACTATAAATTCTAAATTATTGTATTGAATATCCTCCATCGATTATAAAATTTTGTCCAGTAATCCATCTTGAGTTACTAGAAATTAAAAATTCAATTGTAGGCACAACATCACTAACTTCTCCAATTCCTAGTGGATGCATAGCTTTGATTTCATCTACATTATCAGAACTTATTTGGCTGAATAATTTTTCTGTCATTGGAGTATTTACAACCCCTGGCAATACTGCATTTACTCTTATTTTTCTTTTTGATAATTCTAAAGCGCCTGATTTTACCATACCTAATATGGCAGATTTTGTGGAACAATACCCTATTTTACCTGGTTGTCCAAGGACACCCATTACTGATGAAACAAAAACAACACTAGCGCCTTCATTACTATATTTTTTCTTAGAAAAATGTCTCAATAATTCAATGCCAGCAAAAACATTTATTTCAAAAATATTTTTAATTTTAGATGGCGAATATAAAATTAAAGGTATTGTTTCTTCAATACCAGCACAATGAATTAATGCATCTAATTTTTCATCAACTAAATAAAGTTTATTGAAAATATTTTCAATATTATCAGTCTCTTTAAAGTCAAAAGTAATGGTAATAATCATCTCTGGATATAATACTAGTAAATCAGAAATTTTAGAAAAATCTCTAGCAACTGCAAATACTTTATTTTTACCGTTCATTAAAGTTTTTAATGTTTCTAAGCCAATTCCGGATGTAGCACCTGTTAATAGAATATTCATTTTATTTATTGAAATATTTAATATAACTTTTTTGAAATTCACAAACTCGTAATTCTTCTTCGCTTAACTGTCCTTCATAATGTGAACTTTTTACTCCTATTTGAACTTTTTCACAGATTTCTTTATCTTCATTAAAGACTTTTTGATTGAAAGTTATCAAGGAATTTTTATACATCGATTCTATACCTTCATTTTTGTACCTATCATCTTTTTTTGTTAAAAAAACATAGCTTCTAAAAAGAGATTTATTTTCATCTATAGGTAGAATTTGTGATATATTAAATGAAACACCGTAAGTTGAAGAAATTAATATATTTGGAAATACAATAATGTGCTTATACCCTTCAATTTTATAGCCTCGATTTTGGTAAGATTGATGGATTTTTGCTTGTTTCCCTTCATTTTCTTTCATTAACAGAGTAGCATTCCATGCAGAGTGTTCTTTATCAAAAACAAAATCCAGACCACCTGCACCTAGACGTTTAAAAGTTTCAGAATGAATTAAATTTACATGATAACTTTCAAGTGTGTTTTCGACTAAAATTTTCCAATTGGCATGAATGATCATTTCATTGATGTCAATTAATTCTCCAAAGTTTTGACTAATTTTTTCAATTTCTGAATAAAATAAACCTAAATAATCTTTTAAATTTTCTGATGAATCTAAATTAATATTAACAAATACTAAATCGCCACAAAAATCAACTTTATATTCTTTTAATTTTAAACATTCGATTTCTTCCAAATTAAAACTGAATAATGGCTTTTTAGGTATGCCAAAGAGCGATCCATTTTCATTGTATGACCATCCATGATATGGACATAAAAGTGGTCTATTACCTTTTTCGTCAACCTGAATTATTGAATGCCTATGTGAGCATATATTTTTAAAACATTTAATTTGCCCTTTACAATTTTGAACTACCACAGGAATTCCTGCTATATCTAGGGTCTTAAAATCATTTATTTGCTGGAATTCATTTTTAAAGCCCACAAAATTCCAAACTTTAGAAAATAAAAATTTTTGCTCATTTTCTAATACTGTTTTATCATAATATTCTAATGGTGATATTAGAGCTTTCATTTGTTATTATATTTCTTTTATTGGATCGATGATTGTTTTTGAAATGTCAATTATACAATTACCCCAGTTTAATCCCGATCCATATCCACTACAAACTACTTTATTTGTTATAGAAAAAGATTTATAAAATGATGAAATTAATAGAGGAATTGAAACACCGCTAGTGTTACCATAATCTTGGATGTTTATAGGAACTCTATCATCCCCAACTCCTAACTTTGAAGCAAGCTGTTTTATTATAAATTTATTTGACTGGTGAAATAGGAATTTATCTACTTTCATTAAATCTTGTTCATAATATTTAAATAATTCAATAATGCTAGGATAAATTTCTCTCAAAGTGAAATCAAATACACTTGGACCATCCATAGCTAATTGTAGGCTATTCTTTGTCTCATTTTTATCATCAGAAATCACTTTAAAACTCTCTTCTGTAACAATATTTCGGTATCCACCATCTGGAATGATAATAGCTTTATACTTATCACCATCAGAATAAAAGTTGAAAAACGATTGATCACTAATTTCATCTGTTTTATTAATTAATATAGCAGATGCTCCATCTCCAAATAACATAGTTGTACTTCTGTCTGCACTTGACAGTATTTTTGATAAAGTTTCTGCAATCACCAATAATACTTTTTGGCCTTTTTGTAAAGTAGTTGCGATTGAAAAAGCTGTACTTAAACCTTGAATAAATCCTGCACAACCCGCATTAATATCTAAACATAATATATCTTTTTCAAGGCACAATTTGTGTTGTAAAATATTTGAAGTAAATGGTATTTTAAAGTCTGATGTTTGAGATAAAAAAATCACACATTTAATGCTATTTATATAAGTGTCATTTTTATTCAAAATATCAATTGCAGCATTATATCCTAAATCTGATGCCGTCACATTATTCTCAACCCATCTTCTCTCAAGAATTCCTACGGTTTTTTCAAACATTTTTAACTCTTTATCATTTAATAAAGAATTAAATGAAGAATTTTTAATTCTTCTTGATGGTACACAAGAAGAAATATGTTCGATTGTTACACCGTTGAATTTTTGGAACATAATTAAATAAATTTATCTTGACCAATTTTTTCAATTAAAGATTCAATTGTTGTTATTGCTGCAATATCATCCGCATTTAAAGTCATTCCAAATTCATCTGAAACAAATCCAATTAACACCATTGCAGCCATAGAATCCCACTCATCTAAATTTTTAAGATTAGTACTAATTTCTATATCAGTTTCAAATTCTAATTCTTCTTTTAGTCTAGCGATAAATACTGATTTTTCCATATTGTTTATAATTTAAAGTTTATTATTAATTTTAATTAGCACTCCTGCCCAAGAAAGGCCAACTCCAAAACCTATAATGGCGATAGTATCTAATTTATTTTCTTTCATTTTTATTGTGTATTTTTTTATCGCAATTGGTATAGTACAAGAAACTGTGTTACCTCCATCTTCCAAATCAACAAAGAACTTGTCTGTTTCAATCTTTAATTTTTTACGCATGAAATTTAGCATAAAAGCGTTAGCTTGATGAAATACAAATTGATCTACTTTATTAAATTCAATCTCATTTTTTGCTAAAACCTCTTTTGTGAAGTTTGGTATTATTTCATTTGTAAAATTAAATACTTCTGGTCCATTCATATACAAATGATTATCAGTATAGATATTATTTGTTCCATAAATAATTTCTTTTGCATCAATATCAAATGGATTTCTTCCACATCCATTCTTTACGATTAATTTATCATAACCTGTTCCATCAGTTCCAAAAAGAAAATCGCCAATATGCTCATTAGAATCATATGAGATTAAGGTTGCTGCAGCGGCGTCCCCAAAAATAGCTCTGTTTGACCTGTCCTTAGGATGAATATATTTTGAATATGTCTCTGCGGTTACTAGTAGCACGTTTTTTGCTTGTCCTGAATTTATCAATCCTTTTGCTAAACTTAACCCATAAACAAAGCCTGAACAACCAAGATTGAAATCTAAAGCCCCTACATTTTTACTGATTTTCAAATAATCTTGTAAGATACATGCAGTAGTAGGTAAAAAATATTCTGGACTTTGTGTACAATATAAAATATAATCTACATTAATTTTTGAATGTTTTTCAAATAATTTATCACAAGCTTTTTTTGCTAAATCAAGAGCCGTTTCGTCATTTCTTACCCAATATCTAGTTTTTATACCTACTTTATCTTCAAATTTAGAAAAATCATAATCAGGATAATCAATAGCCAAATCTTCGTTTGTGATTTTTCGATCTGGATAAATATATTCAATGCCTTTAATAATTGCTCCCATATAAATTTTAATTAAATTTATTAATTATTAATTGATATGAATAATCAACTAAATAATTTGATTCTAGTAAATTCCATCCATTATTACCCATTTCTTCTAGGTTATTATTCATAAAAATTTTAGAAATGACACTATTCATTGAAATTATGTCTCCTGTAATAACTTTATAGCCGCAATTTGCCTTTTCGATAATGTCTCCAATGTCAGTATTTTTATCTGTTGCTGCTATTACTGGCATTCTCATTTCTAAATAAGATAATAATCTTGAAGGAAAATTAGGTATGCTAAAATCAGGATGTAAATAAATTAATCCTACATCACAAGATGCTAATAACTTATCATAATCCTTTTTCGGTAGTTTGTTTAATAGCATTGCATTAATCGGATTATGCTTTTTAAACCAGCTATCTATTTTAGTAAATTCTGTACCATCTCCAATGACTAAAAAAAATACTTCCACGTTGGATGATTTTTCAATTGTTTGCAACAAAAATTCTAATCCTTGTGGCTTACCCAAGTTGCCTCCGTATACTAAAATTTTTTTATTTAAAGGTACTCCATATTTTTTTCTAACATCTTTTTTTTGATCATCAGAAAAAACAATTTTTATTGGTTCAACTGAATTTGGATTTACTTCAACTTTGCTACTTTTAATTTCAGTATTATGTGTTAATAAATAATTTAAATTTTCTGGCGACATACACCCAATAGTGTCCGATACATTATACAATTTTTTTTCTTTACATCTAAAATACTTATGCAAAAGTCCATTATGTTTTATCATTTTCATGTCAACCGCATTTTGCGGAAAAATATCTTTTAATAATAGATAAGCATATGCACCATCTTTATTTTTTATATAATTTATAATTTTTGAAAAAGTAATAGGTGGAGTTGAATATAAAATCAAATCAAATTTTTCGTTTTTAAAATATTTTTTTATAGCAACTAAATATTGATATTCAATTGTTAAAATCCCTAATCCTTTTTCAAATACATTCGTTTTTTGAAGATTTAAGGATTTAACATTAAGTATTGTTCCAATATCTTGCTTAAATAAATGTGTAGATTTCTTTTCTCTTCTCTCATTAGGGCAAACAACAAATACCTCGTGTCCCTCTTTATGAAATTTACGGAGTAAATCAGTATAAATTCCTCTTTCATAAAAAGTTTTAATTTTTACCATTGTCAAGAAAAGTACTTTCATTATTCAGACCAAACTACTCTTTTAATATAATCAACATAACTAATAATTATTCTTACTACCTTATCAGAAACATTTGGCATTGAATAATCTGAAACAGTTCTTAAAGTTCTTTCCTCACCTCTTTTTTGAGAATCTAACTGTATCAAACCCTGAAGTAATCTTTCTGGATTAAGTCCTACCATCATTACCGATGCCTCTTCCATTGCCTCAGGCCTTTCATGTGCTTGCCTAATATTTAATGCAGGGAAGTTTAAAATTGAAGATTCTTCAGAAATAGTACCGCTGTCAGATATAACAGCCTTAGCATTCATTTGCAATGCATTGTAATCATTAAAGCCAAGTGGTTTTAATAATATTACATTATTATTCAACTTAATGCCCTTTGAATCAATCATTTTCCTAGTTCTAGGATGCGTACTAACAATGATAGGTAAATCATATTTAGTAGCAATGAGATTTAAGCTAGTTATAAGTCCATCAAAATTTGCTTCATTATTTATATTTTCTTCCCTGTGGGCAGATACAACAAAATATTTATTCTGTACAAGCTTTAATCTATTTAATACATCAGATTTTTTTATGGAAGCTAAATAGTGATTTAAAACCTCAAACATAGGAGATCCTGTCTTAATTATTCTATCTGCAGATAAGCCTTCTCTCAACAGATATTCTCTTGCAATATCACTATAGGTTAAATTAATGTCTGATATGTGATCAACAATTTTTCTATTAGTTTCTTCAGGAACCCGTTGATCAAAACATCTGTTTCCAGCTTCCATATGAAATATAGGAATATGTCTTTTTTTTGCAGGGATAGCACATAGACAACTATTGGTGTCACCTAATACTAAAAATGCATCAGGCTTAACTTCTTCTAATAAAGGATCAATATTTATTAGAATTTTGCCAATTGTTTCTGTTGCAGTTATTCCTGCAGCATTTAAGAAATAATTAGGCTTTCGAATTTGTAAATCATCAAAAAATATTTGATTTAATTCATAATCGTAATTTTGACCAGTATGAACTATTATATGTTCAATTGATTTTGAATTATCTAATGCATTCATTACTCTTGCCAATCGAATAATTTCTGGTCGAGTACCAACAACAGTCATCACTTTTAGTCTTTCATTCATTAAAAATCAATTTATACTGTTTCAAAATAAGTATCTGGATCATTTGCATCATAAAATTCATTAATCCAAAACATGGTGTACAATTCTTCTTCTCCGATATTCTTAATGTTATGCGTATACCAAATAGGCATATCTACATATGCTGGCTCATCTCCAGATAGATAATAATTATATATATCTTTGGAACCAATTTTTCTTAATTGAATTAGTGCCTTCCCCTTTATTACTGAAAATCTTTCAATTTTTCTGGTATGAAAATGATTCCCTCTAGTGATTTCTTTTTTTGTAGTAGAAAATGAAACTTGACCACCCGTTTCTAATCTAATTATTTCAACAAAATTCCCCCTTTCGTCTATATTATTTTTGTACTTAATGGGGTAATGTTTATTTAAATTAAAATATGATCTGAAAGTATTAAATAAGTTTATTTCAAATTGATTATTGAAGGTGGGAATTTGTCCGTTTTCAAAATACTTAACTTTAAACTTAATCAAGTGATTTAATATTTCAGAAACTTTGATCGTATTGGTATGTTCTATAGTAATACTCTCTTTAGTATCAGTATCAAATAATTCTAAAATTTTTTTTACAAGGTCATTTATATAAATTAAGTTAAGAGAAGCGTCTGTTTGAATATTAGGAGTATCATTATTAACTAGTTGATGACAAAATGTAGATATTACTGAATTATAATATGGAACTCCAAAGGCGCCAAAAACATTTGGAATTATAACTCCATGAAATTTAGCTCCTGATAAATTAGCCCAGTTAGAAAATAATTCTCTTGCAACTTTTTTTGAATTTCCAAACGTGTTATTTCTCTCCTCCTGAATTGATGAAGAAAATATTATTTGCCCTTTAAAGTCTGTTCTTTGAAATGATTCAATTAATTTTTCAGCTAAGCCAACATTAATATTATATATGGCAGCTTCTTCACTATGACGATTTAGTCCTGCTAAATGGACAACTATATTACATTTGGTTACAAAATTGTCAAGGTTAATACTATCATTAAACCAATCTCTTTTGAATTCAATTAATTCAAACTTAGTATTGTCTAGTTCTAGAGTTCGACACAAATGCCATCCTATAAATCCATTCGATCCTGTAACACCAACTTTAATCATAATTAATACGGATATTGTATTGCGTCTATTTCTCCAAGTATGTCCTTTCTAATAATAGGCAATTTTAATAATAATTGTTTCATTCCTTCCACATCTAAAATTGTTGTATTATGTGAATGATATTCATTAAGATTAGCTATATCAGGCATACCTTCTGAAAAATACTGTTCATAATTTAAGTCTCTATTATCAGCGGGTATTCTATAATATTCACCTAAATCCTCAGCTTTGATCATATCTTCTCTATTTACTAGTGTTTCATATAATTTTTCACCATGTCGGGTTCCAATTACTTTTATTTCACTTGTAGACCTGTATAATTCGATTAAAGCTTTGGCTAAAGTCCCAATTGTTGCTGAAGGTGCTTTTTGCACAAATAAATCACCTTGATTCGCATTTTCAAAAGCATATAAAACTAAATCAACTGCATCTTCCAATGTCATCATAAATCGAGTCATATTAGGATCTGTCAAGGTTAATGGTTTATTTTCCTTGATTTGATCAATAAATAATGGAATAACAGATCCTCTAGAAGCCATGACATTTCCATATCTTGTACCACAAAAAATTGTCTTATTGCTGTCTATATTTCTAGACTTTGCAACCATTACCTTTTCCATTAATGCTTTTGACATCCCCATTGCATTTATAGGATAAGCTGCTTTATCAGTGCTTAAAACAACAACTTTCTTTACATTATAATCTTGTGCTACTGTCAGAACATTGTCAGTACCTAAAATATTTGTTTTAACTGCTTCAAGTGGAAAAAATTCGCAAGATGGTACTTGCTTCAATGCTGCTGCGTGAAAAATAAAATCAACTCCTTTAATTGCAGATATTAAACTATCCCGATCACGAATATCTCCTATGTAAAACTTAACCTTGTTATTGTTAACTCTTTTTCTTAAATCATCTTGTTTTTTTTCATCGCGACTGAAGATTCTGATCTCAGTAAAATAATCTGTCTTAAGAAATCTATTTAAGACTGCATTTCCAAAGGAACCTGTTCCTCCTGTGATTAATAATTTATTTGACATTTTCATTGGAAAACAATTGATAATATTTAATTTTAAGTCTGTTATTTTCTATAATATAATTTAAAAGGTAAGATTTTATATTATTTTTTATTAATTGAAATTCACTTTTATCCATTTTATATATTTCAATTATCTTGTTTCTAAAAAATTCTAAAGAGTTCAAGCTATAAGACCATCCTGCTCCTTCTAAATTATTATTTTTAAATGGAGTATTATCACTTAATAAAACAGGAATACCTGATTGAAGTGCCTCAATAATAACATGACCAAAGTTTTCCCCAAGTGTTGGAAATAAAAAAATGTGGTATTGATTTAAGGTGATAGTAATATCTTTTTTTTCCAATACTCCACAATAATTTATGTTAAGGTTAATTTTACTAGAGTGACTAAGTACATATTCCCAATATTTAACGTCTTCGATTGTTCCATAAATGTCAAATATGATATCTTCAAGTCCAGTTGATTTAACAATATTTATTGCATCTATTAAATTTTTTTTAGGTACTATTCTTGAAAAAAAAACTATCTTAATTGAATTTGATTTTTTATTACTAATGTAATATTTGTTTATAATATCAACTGTTTTTAAATTTTGAATAATGCGATAGTTATCTATTTTTGATTTTAAGTATTTTCTTAACCCTTCGAGTTCAATAGGACTTGTAAGATGGTATTGATAAATTTTGTTAGAAAAAAGAAGATTGAAAATATTAATATAAAACAATTTTTTTTTACTATTATTAATAGCTCCATCCATTAATTGCCCTCTTGTACTTAGTATAATTTTATATTTGAATAAATGTGAGAAAAGGATAATTGGTAGGGTTTCTTTTAATGAAAAAAATGAATTTAAATAAACTATATCAAATTTATTTTTTTTTAATATTTTAAATAAAGAGAAGATACTAGGTAAGCTATTATTATAAAATATTTCAGATTTAAATTTTTCACATATCTCATTTGCATTTATATTAAAAATTGTACCATCTATATCTTTATTTGTTGTGATAATAAAAAAATTGAATTTATCATTAAGGGAATTTACCATCTCAGACAAACTTACGGTTGGTCCTCCTGCTTTTATTGCTGGGTAGAAATAAGTTGTTGGTATTAAAATTTTTTTCAAATAAGAAAATTAAAAATAAGAAAAAAGGGCAATATAGAATATTGAATTGTTAAAACAGGAGATCCAAAGCTAGATAGAATAAACAGTAAAAATAAAAAACTATAAAATCTTTTATTTTTATCTTTTTTTATCAAAAATTTGTGTCTATATAATATTATTAAAATTAAAAGATAGAAAATAAGACCAATATAACCACCTTGATAAAAAAACTCCATAAATCCACTATCCATTAATTTAGTTGAACCAAATCCAAAACCAGTTAATGGTGCATTTTGTACAACAGTATTTGTCATCTTTACCAAATCATCCTCTAATAATCTACCACCAAGTAATGTATTTAACAAATTATCTGAATAAAACAATGATGAAAATATTGTATTTATAAAAAAAGAGTTGTCTGTAAAATACAAAAAATATAAAAATATTGTAATTGTAATTGTTGAAAATAATCCTATTAATAAAATAAAATTTTTTCTATTAATGTATATTAAAAATATAATTGACAGTGGAAGTCCAATTAATATAAAAATTTTTGATCCTGTTAAAATTCCTCCGATTAATAATAAAAGAATATTTATTAAAAAAATAGGGGATTTTTTATATAAAAAAGAATAATTTAAATAATACAAAAAAGATAAACTATATAAATATCCAGCTTCTAATGGCTGGTTAATGATTCCTATATATCTATTATTATTTAAAGAATTATACATTACTGAATTATAATAATCATCTATCCAATATTGTTTAATTACACTTAAATCTATATTTAGAAATTCCAATAAGATTAATATGCTATTTAAAGATAATATGATTACAAATAAGTTCAATATACCATGGACTTTATTTTCATTAAGATTTCTAAAAAAACTCAGAAATAAAATAATTTCAATCAATCTAAAAATTCGAAAACCAGAAGAAAAAAATGAAACAAATGATATGTTTTTGTAGTTTAAGAATGAAATCAAAGTGAAAAAAATAAAAACAAATATCAATAAAATAAATAATTTAATGTCTTTGATATAAAAAAATTCTTTATTTCTTATTGAAATGTGTATTAGAATTAAAAAAAATAATAATATATCAAATATTCTCAAACCATGTAGGAAAGAAAAATTAGGCAGGAAAACAGAAATAATTAATAATCTTAATTGAACAACAAGTTTCATTTAAATATAAGATTATTATTTATATAGTTAATTGAATAATCATTAAGGTTTTTAGCTTCATTATTAATGTTTAGATTCAGGTTACTAATTCTAGGATCGTAAAGTTCATAAATAGTATAATTCAAAACTTGAATTTCAATATGTTTACAACAACATAAATAAAATAAATATAAATCATCCGTAGTTTTAAAGTTTTTTAAAATTAGATCAAAGTCATAATCCGAATAATTAAAAAGGCCGCTGCTAAAAAAAGCCCCTGAACCTGTATTAGGAACCAATAATCTATTAATTGAATTTTTATTGTTTATTCTAAATTCTAAATCTTTATATTTTTTGATTTTATTATTTAAATCAAATGTGATAGCATGTCCCCAATTAACATATAGTATATTGTTCTGTTTTACTGATTTGAAAATATTATAAATGAAATTTTTGGGATAGAAAATGTCATCATCAATTGTAATTACATTTTTGTTCGGGTAAAATTTTAATGCAGGTATTATTTTTTTATAACTATAAAAATCTTCGACAATTTGTATTTTAAATCTAACATCACCCATTAATCTGTTCATTATACTGATTGTCCGATTAAAATCATTTTGAGTTACGAACAAAACCAGAAGCTCTGGTTGATATGTCTGTGTAAGTATAGATTTAATTACCAATACCAATCTGTTATTAATTCTATTATCATAAGATGTTAAACTTACAATTGTATCTTTAAGAGTATTTGTTTTTTTATCCCTTAAAAAGATTGATAATAAAAAATAATTATAAGTAAAAAAGTATTTAATTAAGTAATAAATATATTTCATTAATTATTTTTTGTAATCAAATGCGATATAGTTTTTATATACAATTATGTGATGTATACCCTTGTAATTTGTACAAAGTGTGTTACTAATATCAATTTGTTTAGATTGATTTAAACTATAAACTCCAGTTCCATAGTAGTTTATAGAATTAGTTTGATAAAATTTTATTTCAGATTTGTTATAATTAAAACCGGCATTTCTACGATATTTAGAATAGATAATTTTATCTTTCTTAAAATTTAATATTGAAGCGTTATATGAAGTTATTTCAATGTATTTTAAAAGTGACGTGGGATTTTTTACAGTTGCGGTTAATATAATATTATTTTCTTCAAGTTTAAAGTTAGAATCAATTAATTCTAAATCTTCAAGTATAGATTTTTGAAATATCCACTTCAAATTATTTTTATCAAAAATATATAACAAAGTTTTTTTTAAACTAGATGTTTCTGGTATTAAATAGTAATTATCACCTTCTTTAAAAATAAAGGGATACGAAGCATGTGTGTTAATCTTTAGAATATTATTTTCCGAACTAATTAAATTAAAACTATTGTCATAAATATTTTGATCAATGATTCCAATTTTATTTATTTTATCATATCTTTCATATAACAAAATAATTCTATTTTCAAATTCAAATATAAATGGATCAGCAAAATAGAATTTTTTATTTTTTTTTAATTTTAGCACACTTAAATTATCTTTTAAAATTTGAATCGACCAACTTTCATTATTAAATATGAAATAAAGTTTTCTTAAAATTTTATAAACTATAAATTTAAACACTTCTTTCATTGATAAAATGTAAGATTAAATTGTTTATAGTTTGTTTAAGTGAAGGAACTAGCATATCTTCTTCATAAAATTTAAATTTTATACTCTGATTTGAAATTCTATAAAGAAAAAGATCATTTATCATTGAATCAATTATGGAATTTTCATTTATCATCATTGATGAGTTGTTTTTTTTATCAATTATTATAATATTTTTTAATTTAGTCACACTATTAATTTGTATATTTTTTTTTGATTGAGAAAGATTCTTAATCCCAAATAATTTATTAAATAAATGAAATTTTAATGAATATTTTTTATATAATATAATATCAATGTTAAAAATTGAATGGAAATCTAAAAAATATTCGCACGGTATTTTCAGAACAAACTGATTATTCATAACAATTTAAAATTAAAATCGGTTTTTTTAATGCGGAAAAACTTTCAATTTTAGATGGAAAAGAACCTTCATTAAATGGATGATCAGGTAGTTGCAAAACCAAACAAATGTCAGTTTGTGAAATTATAGATTGGTAATCAGCTTCACTAACAAATCCAAGATATTCAATTTCAGGCTCACTTATTAGATTTATATTTTTATTCTCTACATTGCCTGTTATTATAATTTTAAATGATTCAAAATAATTTCTAAATGCTTTTACTACTTCTGGAATTAAAAAAACACCTCTTTCTAAATTTAAAGTACCACTAATTAGAAATAACATCTTATTTTTTTTTAGAAATGAATTTTCATTTAAATAATTTAAATCAATGAATCCATTAAAAACAAAAAAATCTTTTTTAACTTTAAAATATTTAAACATTTTTTCGTTAATGGCAACTATTTTAATATCAAGTTTTCTAAAAAAGAAATGAAATAATTTACTTTGAATATTTTTAGGATTTAAACAATAATAATCATCTTCAAAATCAATAATTAGTTCTTTATGTAAAAAATATTTTGCGAAAAGTCCAATATAAAATAAAGGAAATTGATAGTTATGTACAAAAACACAATCATAATCATTTCTATTTTGAAATATCCATAAGAAAGACTTAAAGGTTTTATGAATTAATGATAATTTTAAATTTTTAATATTTGATCCTATATGTATTATATTTGAATTTCTATATGTTTGTGTAGAAATTTCATTTGTAGTAAAAGTAGGACTGAGTACCATCGAATTTGAATTGAAAAACTTAAAGAAATTATTAAATTTATTAATTGAATAATTTCTAGATTCAGATAAATTGTGTCTCTTATGCCATTCTTCGTCTGCCCAATTATTTACATATAAAACCCTCTTATCCTTAAATATTTCATTAAGATTATCATTTCGGACACTTAAAAGTGGTGTTAAAAAATATTTAGAATTAATTTGAATCAATATTCTGATTTTGAATTTTTAACTCTTCTTCAATTATAAGATCTAAAATTCCATAAAAGTTTTCAATGGGACTCCATTTTAGTTTTTTTATAGCATCTGAATTATCACCAAATATATCTTCTATATCTGTAGGTCTAAACAAATCATCATCAATGACAATTTTTGAGGTTGAAATTGATAATTTCAAAAAAACATGTTCAATTATCGATCTAAGTGTTATACTCTTACCAGAACATATTATAAAATCATTCATAATATTTTGTTGAAGCATTAACCACATAGCTTCGACATAATTTGGAGAGAAACCAAAATCTCTTTTAATATTAATATTTCCAACTTTTAAAACCCAATTGGGATTGTTTTTGTTTTTTACACTTTCATAAATAACTTTTTTTACAAAAAAATTATTTGATCTTAAGATAGATTCATGATTAAATAAGACACCATTACATGTTTTTAATTTATATGATTCTCTATAATTAACAACAATCCAGTGAGCTGCGACCTTTGAAATTGCATAAGGACTTAATGGGTGCATAGGTGTATTAATACTTACTGGTAAATCTTTAACTTTTCCGTACATTTCACTGCTTGAAGCTTGATAAAATTTTGAATTAGGACTCTCAAGTCTAATTGCTTCTAAAAGATTAATAACTGATGTTATATTAAAATTAATTGTCCCTATTGGTTGTTTGAATGATGTTCCAACTGAACTCTGTGCAGCTAAATTATAAATCTCATTTGGTTTATATTTTTTTATAATAAAAATAACACTAGTCAAATCCAATAAATCGCATTCTTCAATTTGAACTTTATCTTCAATATTTAAAAATTTAAGTTTTATGAAATTATTTTTATGAATATTTCTCGTTAATCCAATTACTTTATAGTTCTTGTTAATCAAAAAATTGGCTAAGTATGCACCATCTTGCCCACTTATTCCAGTAATTAACGCTAATTTATTTTTCATTGTTATCTAAAATTTAAGATCGAAGTGCTCTATTATAAACTTCTATTGTTTCTTTAAATGTTAAATCCCAATTAAAAGATTTTTCTCTCATAAGTCCTTTTAACCTTAATGTATTTCTTAATTGTACATCACGTATCATTTTTGATGTCATTTCAAACATTGAATTAAAGCAACTTGGATTAAAATATAAGGCTGAGTCACTACCTATTTCAGGCAATGAGCCAGTATTACTTAACAAAGCAGGGCAGTTATTTGCAAATGCTTCTAATATAGGTATTCCGAATCCTTCATACAGACTAGGGAAAACAAAAAATAATGCATTCTGATATAAAGTTGATAGTTTAGTGTCATTTTCAATTTTTTCGAATATAATATACTTATTAAGATTTAGTTTATTTATAAAACTTAACTCATCAGAAGAAAAATTACCGCCTCCAGCACAGACTAATCTTAAATTATTAGATATTAATAATTCTCTAATTGATTCCAAATAGGATAAAAAGTTTTTGTACCCATCTCGGTTTCCAACATATAATATATATTCGTATTTATTAAATAGAGAATCAGAAACATCAAATGTTTTATTTATTGAATTAGCTAAATAAACAACATCAATATTTTCTCCTGAAATTTTATAAAAATTAATAATATCATTCTTTGTTGTTTCAGATATAGCAATTATACGTTTTGCTTTTTCAAGAATTATTCTTTTTTGCAAGAATAATTCTTTTCTTAATGATAATTCAGGAAATTGATTTGAGAATTTTTCATGAATCAAATCATAAAAAGTAGCTACAAAGGGTTTATTATTTAAATTTTTTAAAAAATATGTATTATAATATGTTGGATGAAATAAATCAAAATTAAAATATTTCAAATCAAATTGAGACTTTTGTTTATTAACAAAATCTAGAATTCGATCTTTACCTCTGAATTTAGTATTCGGAAAAAATTGCTTAACACCTGTTTGTATCTGATTTGTTATATATGCATTATTTGATAAATATAACGAGGTTCTTGTTTTATAATTAGTTTGGTCAAATCTGGAAATCAATTCACTAAAATATCTAGAAATTCCACCATATTTTTGAATCGTAAAGATTTGATAGTCATATAGAATATTCATTTTTAATTTATGTTGAATTATAAAATATTATTACCTATTCCAAATACCAAATGCACTTTTATTGATGATTTTATTGTATTGAATAAACCCTAAAATACCCGAAAATAATAAAGAAATGAAATTAGCTATTGGCATGGCAAAGGTTCCAAACTTACATGTTTTAACTAAAAAAAAGGCAATAGGGATGTTTAAAAACCCAATAAGAATTGCACTATACAACTGAAGTCTTATCTTACCTACACCATTTTGAAAACTTGCCCAAATACTATTCCAATTGGTAATGCCTATATAAAAACAAATTGAAATTGATAAGCTTGTTGATATAATCACACTATCTCCAATCCAAATATGGATTGCGGTAGTTGAAAAAATAAATAATAATAATAATAATAAAATACTTATCAACCATAATCTTAATAGTCTCTTCATTGTTTTTTTTATCCATAAAAAATTATTTTTATGGTATGCTTCAGAAAATGCTGTCCAATATGGAGACATTATTATTGAAAAAACTATAGAAACTACACTATAATATTTGTATGCAACATTGAACTTTGTTACCTCAGAAGGCTGAAATAAATGAGTAATTAATATGTTATCAGTTTGGAATATTATTAATCCAACAATTTGAATAATAAAAAACTGAGATCCAAGAGTTACAATACCCTTTGAATTCTTAAAATTTATGCTTTTAAATGATGGTTTAACAATTCTATATGGCTTGTTTAATAGATATATATTTGCTATAAGTGAAATAAGAAATGGAATAAAAGAATAATAAAAAGATAATAAAAATAAATCTGGTGTTTGATTTTTATCTAAATTATAAATATAAATAACTAAAATAATATTGCTTAAAAATGTAATAAGTGAAACAATAGAGGTCATTTGAAAGGCTGAAACAATAACGTTGATTATGTCAGAAATAAATTTTAACAGAAAAAAAAGCATTGTGATTCCAATCACTTTTTTCAACTCATTTTCTGATATAAATTTTGAATTAAACACCACCTGCCAATTTACAAATTGATAGCAAATGAAAAATACAAATGCCAAAATTATTGCGATTATTGAAATAATAACATACGTAGTACTAACATATTCTTTAGCATTTTTTTGATCACCTACAGCAAGTGAGCTTGTTAATTTGTTTTTCAATCCATTTGCAATACCAATATCAAAAATTGCAATCCAACTCAAGAATGAAGTTAATGTAATCCAAACACCATACATATCGGATTTTATATAATCTAAAGTAAATTTGACAAGTAAAAATTGCATAATAATACTTGATCCTCTAAACAATAAGGATAATAAAATATTTAATGATATTTTATTATCCTTAAACAAATTGTTAATAAAAGATTTCATCTCCTTTGAAACTCAAGTATTGTTTTTTTAATGCCGTCGTGAATATCGATTTTGCTTTTCCAACCAAGTTGTAGTATCTTATTTGAATCCATTAATTTTCTTGGAGTGCCATCTGGCTTAGTTGTATCAAACACAAGTTCTCCCTCATAACCAACCTCAGAGACAATCAATTCTGCTAATTCTTTTATAGAAACTTCTAAACCACTACCAATATTTATCAATCCTTTTTCATTATAGTTCTGTAACAAAAAATAACAAGCATCGGCTAAATCATCAACATGCAAAAATTCTCTTCTAGGTGTTCCTGTACCCCAAATAGTTACATTGGGCTCATTATTCTTTTTTGCTAAAACTATTCTTCTAATCAATGCTGGTAATACATGTGAATTTTCTGGATGGTAATTATCATTCGTGCCATACAGATTAGTAGGCATTGCAGAAATAAAATTACATCCATACTGTGCTCTGTAACTGTCACACATTTCAATACCTGCAATTTTGGCTATGGCATATGGTTGATTGGTGGACTCTAAATAGCCACTTAGCAAGTATTCTTCCTTTAATGGCTGTGGTGCCATCTTGGGATAAATACAAGAGGAACCTAAAAACAACAACTTAGTAACCTTATTTAAATAAGCTGCATGAATAACGTTTGCTTCAATCATCAAGTTATCATAAATAAATTCTGCTCTATAAGTATTGTTCGCATGAATGCCTCCCACTTTTGCTGCAGCAAGTATTACATATGCAGGTTTTTCTTTTTCAAAGAAATCATTCACTGCTTGCTGATTTCTTAAATCTAATTCAGCAGATGTTCTTGTAACAATATTATTATAACCTTCTTTTCTTAATTTACGTTCTAAGCCAGACCCTACCATTCCTCTATGTCCAGCTATATATATTTTAGCAGTTTGCTCCATTTTATAGTCCACTTTGTTTAATATGTAACTCTTTTTTGAACAAAGTAATATCGCTAGCAACCATTTCTTTAACCAATGCTGCTAAATCATATTTAGGTTTCCATCCTAATTTGGTCATCGCTTTTGTTGGATCACCAATTAATAAATCAACTTCCGTTGGTCTATAATATTTAGGATCCACTTTAACTACCACTTTACCTTCTTCTAATTTGTATTCACTATTATTCTTAACAATATATCCTTCTTCAGACTCATCTTTTCCTCTAAATGCTAATTCAATTCCTAATTCAGCAAAACTCATTTTCACAAAATCACGAATGGTTGTAGTTATACCTGTTGCCAAAACAAAGTCCTCAGGTTTTTCTTGTTGTAATATCAAATACATGCCTTCAATATAATCCTTAGCATGACCCCAGTCTCTTTTTGCATCTAAGTTTCCTAAGTACAAACATTTGTCCATACCTAAAGCAATCTTTGCTGTTGCTCTTGTAATTTTTCTTGTTACAAAAGTTTCACCTCTTTGTGGAGATTCGTGATTGAACAAGATACCATTACAAGCATACATGTCATATGCTTCTCTATAGTTGACTGTAATCCAATATGCATACAATTTTGCAACTGCATAAGGAGAACGAGGATAGAATGGAGTAGTTTCTGATTGTGGAACAGCTTGTACTAATCCATATAACTCTGAGGTAGATGCCTGATATATTCTTGTTTTTTTTGTTAATCCTAATAAACGAACAGCTTCTAAAATTCTAAGGGTTCCAATACCATCAGCGTTTGCAGTATACTCAGGCTCCTCAAAACTTACATGCACATGACTCATTGCTGCCAAGTTATAAATCTCATCAGGTTGTACTTCTTGAATAATTCTTATTAGATTAGTACTATCTGTTAAATCGCCATAGTGTAAATGTAGATGCCTATGTTGTGTATGGGGGTCTTCGTAAAGATGATCTATCCTTTGAGTATTAAACAATGAGGATCTTCTTTTAATTCCATGAACTTCATAATCTTTGTTTAACAAAAATTCAGCTAAATATGCACCATCTTGACCTGTAATTCCTGTAATAATTGCTTTTTTCACTTTATAATTTTTAAATTTCTAATTTCTTCCAACGGAAATATAAAGATAACCCAACTCTTTCATCTTCTTTACATCAAATAAATTCCTTCCGTCAAAAATTATTTTATGTTGATTTAACTTTTGCTCCATTAAATCAAAATCAGGTGTTCTAAACTCACTCCACTCTGTAGCAATAATTAATGCTGCAGCTCCTTCCAAGGCCTGGTATTGATTCTCGGCATATTTAATTTTATCACCTATCTG
>Ga0213920_1000101_pt1 | contig 91618 bp, 86 predicted proteins | sample McNCre1117MG_FD_161054 | JGI IMG/M metagenome (GOLD analysis project Ga0213920, IMG submission 161054) | Freshwater microbial communities from McNutts Creek, Athens, Georgia, United States - 11-17 MG | ecosystem: Environmental > Aquatic > Freshwater > Creek | place: USA: Georgia | collected...
GTGCGATCTTGATAAGATTCCTTAACAACTTTTGCAATACCAACAATTTCCATCCCTTCATTGCTATGGTACCAAAAAGCTAAATCTCCTTTTTTCATGGAACGTAAATTATTCCTTGCCCCATAATTGCGAACGCCATCCCAAAATGTTTTCTTATCCTTCACAAACTGATCCCAAGAATATTTAAAAGGTTCTGATTTAATTAACCAATAAGCCATATTAATAATATTAAAATAAATAAAAAAAAGAGTTCAAAGCAAAGGGATTAATATCCACTTGCTAATATATCGGCTAAATGTAAAACTTTAATAGCTTGTCCATTAAAATTAATACGACCGTCTAAATGCATTAAACAACTCATATCTGTACTCACAATATATTCAGCTTCAGTAGCAATGGCATTTGCAATTTTTTGATCGGCCATTGCAACACTTATTGTATCATATTTAACGGCGAAGCTTCCACCAAATCCACAGCATGTTTCCGTATCATTCATTTCCACTAAATCCAACCCATTCACAGCACTTAGCAATGTTCTTGGTTCAGATTTAATTTTACACTCTCTTAATCCTGCACAACTATCATGAAAGCTAACTTTTGCATTAAATGAGGCTCCCAAATCTGTTATATTTAAAATTTTAACTAAGAACTCGGAGAGCTCAAACATTTGGTTAGTTACTTTTTTAGCAGAACTTTGAAAGGCATTATTTTCAAATAATTGTCGGTAGTTATTTCTTACAAACCCTGTACAACTTGCACTAGGGCTAACAATATAATCGGCACCATCAAAATCTTGTACAAATTTGGTACAAACGTCTTTTGACTCTCCCCAAAAACCGGCATTAAAAGCAGGCTGACCACAACAGGTTTGTTGTTCATTATATTTTACAACGCATCCTGCTTTCTCTAATACTTTGATAGTATTAAATGCAACCTGAGGGTACAATTGATCTATAAAACAAGGGACAAATAATTGAACTGTCATATCCAAATTTAATAAGATTATACTAAAATGAGCCTCTGTTGGGAGACTCATTTTTAAATTTATAACTTAAATATCCAAAAGGAAATTCATAGTTATTATTAAGGTTGAACTTTCAATCTATAGATATATTTGTCAGCAGTAAATCCTTTTTCAGATTTAGGGTATTTTGCTTTTATATCTTTATAAATAGCTACTGCATCATCAGCCTTGCCATTTAATTCTAATAAAGCGGCAGCACGGAATAAATATTCAGATGAGATGGATTCATCTTCTGGAAAATAAGTACCCGCTTTTTTATAAGCTTCAATAGCTTCATCAGTCTTTTTCAATTCTGCATAGGCATCTCCTGTTGTACCATAAGCAATTGCCTGTACTTGTTTTGCACTAGTTGAAAAGTCTTTTAAATACTCAATAGACTTATTAAAATCACCTGTTCTAAAATAACTAATACCAGCATAATACTTAGCTAAATTAGCAGCATTGGTTCCGCTAAATTCTTTTATAACATATAGAACACCTTTGCTAGTACCATCTCCATTTAAAACTAAATTGGAAGAATCTTGTGCAAAATATTTTTCGGCTGTGAATAAAGCGTCTGCTGCTTTTGCTTCACGAGGCTTTTGATACAATTCTGTATATCCAAAGAAACCTGCTAATACAACTACAACGATAACTAATAATGCAGTTAATGCCTTTTGATTATTTTTAACGAAATCTAGAAAAGGATGTTTTTCTTGTTGGTGTAAATCACTCATATTTATTTGTTATAAAGTTCTATGTTTTTAAATTAATCTACGATGAAAGGATAAGCTTGATCAATATATACATCTTTCAGTACTTCACTATCATCTGGCCAAGGGCTTTCTTCTGCAAATTTCACTGAACCGTCAACAATAGCCGCAATTTTATCATCTATTGCTTTTAATTCAGCTTCTGTTGCAAAGTTATTAGCTAAAATGGTGTTTGACACTTTAGTAATTGGATCTTGGTTTTTATATTCTTCCACCTCATCCTTAGTTCTATATTTTTGTGGATCAGAAACAGAATGTCCTTTGTAACGGTAAGTCTTCATTTCTAAAAGGGTAGGACCGTCTCCTTCACGAGCACGCTTTACAGCTCTTGCAACACCTTCATGAACTGCTTCTGCTGTCATACCATCAATTTTATCTGCTGGCATTTCATAAGCATCTGCTAGTTTATAAATATCAATTACATTACTAGTTCTTTCAATAGAGGTTCCCATTGCGTAGTTATTGTTTTCACAAATAAATACTACAGGTAATTTCCATAACATGGCTAAGTTAAATACTTCATGCAACATACCCTGACGTGCAGCACCATCCCCGAAGAAGCACAACACTACATTTTTTGAACCACGGTATTGTTCAGCAAATGCCAAACCAGCACCAGTACCTATTTGAGCACCTACAATTCCATGGCCTCCAAAAAAGTAATTGGCTTTATCAAAAAAGTGCATACTTCCACCTTTACCTTTTGAACATCCTGTTGCTTTACCATATAATTCAGCCATAGCAACATTAGGACTCATCCCTTTTGCTAAAGCTAAACCGTGATCACGGTAACCAGTTATAAACGGATCTTCATGGTTCGTAGCGGTCATACAACCCGCGGCAATGGCTTCTTGACCATTGTACACGTGGAAAAATCCTCTGATTTTTCCAGCCATTTTATACATTTCTTCTGATTTTGATTCAAATTGACGAATCAATTGCATCAATTCATACCAATACAGGTAGGTTTCTTTTGAAAAATTTTGGGCCACAGTCCTATAATTTTGAGGAGCAAATATACTGTTTTCGTATTAAAACTGATCAAAAACAGCCTTATGCTTCATTTAAAAATGGGTATTTATAATCTGTTGGAGGATTAAAGGTCTCCTTTAGGGTTCTAGCGCTTAACCAACGGTATAAATTGAGCATGCTTCCTGCTTTGTCATTCGTGCCAGAAGCTCTAGCTCCACCAAATGGTTGCTGACCTACCACAGCGCCGGTAGGTTTGTCATTTATATAAAAATTACCGGCTGCATGACGTAATTTTTGGGTAGATAACTCAATGGAAGCTCTATCCTGTGAAAGGATGGAACCAGTTAATGCATATTTTGAAGTACTATTCACTAATTCAAGTGTCTTCTCAAACTTAGTAGCTGGATAAGTATAAATAGTTAAAACAGGACCAAATATTTCCTCACACATAGTAAGGTATTTAGGATCAGAAGTCTCAATCACTGTAGGTTCAATATAATAACCTAACTTTTTACTAAAATTACCCCCCACTAATATCTTTGCTTTCTTATCCTTTTTGGCTTTGTTAATATATTTAGCAATATTATCAAAGGACTTTTCATCAATTACAGCATTTACAAAATTTGAAAAATCTTCTACTGTACCCATTTTCATTGACTGTATTGCTTTCACCAATTTTGCTTTTACCAAGGGTGCAATATTACTAGGCAAATAAGCACGGGAGGCTGCTGAACATTTTTGACCTTGGAATTCAAAAGCACCTCTTGCTAATGCAGTTACCACAGTATCAACATCGGCAGTAGGATGCACCATTACAAAATCCTTCCCACCGGTTTCTCCTACAATTCTTGGATAAGATTTATAGCTAGCAATATTTTCTCCAATTTGTTTCCACATATGATTGAAAACACCCGTCGAGCCTGTAAAATGTACGCCAGCAAAATCAGGATGTTTAAAACAAACATCCCCTAATACAGGCCCGTCTACATATACAATATTAATTACGCCATCTGGCAATCCTGCTTCTTTTAAAATGCGCATAAACAATTGTGCAGAATATATTTGAGTATTGGCAGGTTTCCAAACAACTACATTACCACACATAGCAGCAGAAGTTGGTAAATTACCACCAATAGCTGTAAAATTAAATGGAGTCACAGCAAGTACAAATCCTTCTAGTCCTCGCCATTCCATTCTATTATGAATTCCTGGGGCAGATACAGGTTGTTGTTTATATATCTCACTTAAAAAGTGAACATTGAATCTTAAGAAATCTATTAATTCACATGCAGCATCAATCTCAGCTTGAAACGCGTTTTTACTCTGACCCAACATGGTTGAGGCATTCATCTCAAAACGATATTTAGTGGCTAGTAAATCGGCCGCTTTTAAAAAAATATGCGCTCTGGCTTCCCAACTCATATTTGCCCAATCCTCACGCACTTTCAAACCAGCATTAATTGCTTGCTGAACATGTTGTTTATTGCCCATATGAAAATAACCAAGCGTATGCTTAATTTCATGTGGGGGGTGAATAGACACTTTATTACCAGTTCTTACAGCTTTCCCATTAATATACATGGGTATATCTAAGGTCTTTTTCTTTAAACTAGATAATGCTTGTTTTAAAGCTAATTTTTCGGGTGAACCAGGTGCGTATCCTAAAACAGGCTCATTTGCTGGGCTAGGGTAATTAAAATATCCAAATTGCATATGCTTATTATTAGGAAACAAAAATAAGCAATAAATAAACATCTGTTAGGAATTGAGTTAGTGTAATCATAGATTACATTAAATTTGTTGAATAATATTTATTCATGCAGTATATATTGGTAGACATACCTGATAGAGAAAATTTTTATCCCTTTACATTGACACGCTCCTTAGCAGATTGTAGAGTAGGCATATTTAGTTTTCAAGAAAGATGGGAACAATATTTAAAGGAAGCAGCAGGTGTATTTACAGCAAATTATTTACAGATTTTATATCCAATCTATGATGTTTTAAAATCGGATAATTACATATACTATATAAATGTTAGTTGTATTCCCAATGACAATTTAGTAGCTAGCATTAAAGCCTTAAAAGAAGGAGAAAAACTGGTTAGCTCAACTGGTAAATGGATAGCAACGAAAACCAAAGAAAGGTCTTTACCTAAAATCTTAATGGCCGAATTGCCACCAATTGATTTTCCAGATGCAAGATTTGTAAACGATGCTATTCAATTATTAAAATTGCATACTCAATTTTTAAACAGAGATTTTGATTGGATTCAGTCGAATAGAAAGTCAATACAAATTGACGGTTCTAATAGAGTTATAAATGCATCTCAAGTTTTTATTGAAGAAGGTGCAACTGTACTATGTTCAAATTTAAATGCAAGTGAAGGTCCAATATATATTGGTAAAGAAGCAGTTGTAATGGAAGGTACAAGTATTAGAGGGCCATTTGCATTAGGACAAAAAGGAGTAATAAAGATGAATGCGAGTATTTATGGTACTTCAAGTATTGGCCCTTATTGTTTGGCCGGTGGGGAGATTAAAAATGCAATCATGATGGGGTTTTCTAACAAGGGGCATGAGGGATATTTGGGTGATAGCATAATAGGTTTTTGGTGCAATTTGGGTGCTGGAACATGCAATAGCAATATTAAAAATACAGCTGGAGCTATTCAAATGTGGAATGAGTCAAAACAAATTTGGGATACAGTTGGTCAGAAAATGGGGATGTTAGTTGGCGATTATAGCAGATTTGCCATACAATCTAGTGTAAATACTGGGTCCTATATTGGTGTGAGTGCCAATATTTTTGGAAATGGATTACTACCCAAAAACATACCCAATTTTACATGGGGCGTACTACCTGGATATCAATATGAAAAAGTGATTGAAGACATTAACAACTGGAAAAAATTAAAGGGGTTTAGCATTACCGAAGCAGAAAAACAAGTCTTGAAACATTTACACCATATGAGTAGCTAACAAAGGCTATTTATAGGTTGTTTGACCTAAATTTCATTACCTTCGCACGGCAAAATACCGATAAATTTAATATTACAAATAGTTAAAATATGAGAAAGCAAATTGCTGCAGCAAACTGGAAAATGAATTTAAGTCAAAATGAGGCTGAAACCTTGTTGGATCAATTATTGGCAACGGAACATAGTTTGTCAGCAAATCAAGAAGCAATTTTTGCTGTTCCTGCTATTTATATTCCATTAGCGACTCAGAAATTGACTGGAAAGACAAATGTGTATGTAGCTGCACAAAATTGCCATCAAAAATCAAATGGTGCATATACTGGTGAAATTTCAGCACCAATGTATGCTTCTGTTGGAGTTAAACATATTGTATTAGGACACTCTGAGCGTCGTGAATATTTTGCTGAATCAGATGCTTTATTAGCTGAGAAAACAGATGCTGTTTTAGCTATTGGAAGCACTCCAATATTTTGTTGTGGTGAACCTCTTGAAATTAGAGAAGCAGGTACTCAAAATAGCTTTGTGGAATCTCAATTAAAAAATTCATTATTCCATTTAAGTGCAGAACAAATTACAAAAGTAGTTATAGCATATGAACCCATTTGGGCTATTGGTACCGGCAAAACTGCTTCAAGCGAACAAGCACAAGAAATTCATGCCTATATAAGATCGGTTTTTGCTTCAAAATATGGTCAATCAATTGCAGACCAAATTTCTATTTTATATGGAGGAAGTGTTAAAGCTGCAAATGCAAAAGAATTATTCTCTCAGCCTGATGTTGATGGCGGTTTAGTGGGTGGCGCTTCATTAATTGCCACGGAATTTGCAGCTATTATTAATGCACTTAAATAGATTTTAAAAGACAGTTTCACTACATGAAGAAAATAAGAAATTTTTGTATCATCGCGCATATTGATCACGGTAAAAGTACCTTGGCAGACCGTTTATTGGAACATACTAAGACCATTACTGAACGTGAAATGATGAATCAGGTTTTGGATGATATGGATTTAGAGAGAGAGAAAGGTATTACCATTAAGAGCCACGCAATTCAAATTAATTATATTCATAAAGGAGAGACCTATACTTTAAACCTAATTGACACTCCTGGGCATGTTGACTTTAGTTATGAGGTAAGCCGTGCATTAGCCGCTTGTGAAGGAGCACTTTTATTAGTGGATGCTTCACAAGGTATTCAAGCACAAACTATTTCCAATTTATATTTAGCATTAGACAATAATTTAGAGATCATTCCGGTGATTAATAAAATTGATATGGATGGTGCAAAAATTCCAGAAGTTACCGACCAAATTATTGATTTAATTGGTTGTAAACAGGAAGATATTTTATTAGCAAGTGGACGTTCTGGAATTGGTATTGAAGAAATATTACAAGCTATTTGCGAGCGTATACCTGCTCCAGTAGGGGATCCTGAAGCTCCATTACAGGCACTTATATTTGACAGTGTGTTTAATAGTTTTAGAGGCATTATTGTTTACTACAGAATTTTAAATGGCGTCTTAAAGAAGAATGATAAAATTAGATTTGTCGCTTCTGGAAAAGATTATATAGCTGATGAAGTGGGGGTTTTAAAATTAGCCATGACGCCAAAAGAAGAAGTGAGGGCTGGGGATGTGGGCTACATTATTACAGGTATTAAAAATGCAAAAGAAGTTAAAGTAGGAGATACCATAACACTTGCCAATAATCCTGGTGAAATGATTCAAGGTTTTGAAGAAGTAAAACCAATGGTATTTGCTGGAATTTATCCTGTTAACACAGATGAATTTGAAGAGCTTAGAGATTGCATGGATAAATTACAATTAAATGATGCTTCTTTAACGTTTGAATTAGAAACTTCTCAAGCATTAGGTTTTGGTTTCCGTTGCGGATTCTTAGGTTTATTGCATATGGAGATTATTCAAGAACGTTTAGAACGTGAGTTTAATCAAACAGTAATCACCACAGTTCCCAACGTAAGTTTCATTGCCTATACAACAAGAAACGAAAAAATAATTGTAAACAATCCTTCTGAAATGCCCGATCCAGTAAAAATTGATCGCATTGAAGAACCTTTTATTAGAGCGCAAATTATAACCACACCAGACTATATTGGGAATATTATTACGCTATGCTTAGGCAAACGTGGTATGCTTATTAATCAAAGCTATTTAACACCTTCTCGTGTTGAATTGATTTTTGAAATGCCATTAACTGAGATTGTATTTGACTTTTACGATAAATTAAAAAGTGGAACAAGGGGATATGCTTCATTTGACTATACGCAAATTGGATTTAGAGAAGCAGACATTGTTAAAATGGATATTCTTTTAAATGGCGAAAAAGTAGACGCTTTAAGTGCCCTAATTCATAGAGGAAAGTCGGCGGAATTTGGTCGTAAACTTTGTGAAAAATTAAAAGAACTGTTAACCAAACAACAATTCCAAATTGCCATTCAAGCAGCGATAGGAGCTAAGGTAGTCGCACGTGAAAATATATCGGCAATGCGTAAAGATGTAACTGCAAAATGTTATGGTGGTGATATTAGTCGTAAACGTAAATTATTAGAAAAGCAGAAAGAAGGTAAAAAGAGAATGCGTCAAATTGGGAATGTAGAAATTCCTCAAGAAGCTTTCTTAGCAGTACTCAAATTAGATTAATAGAAATTTTAAATCTACTATAACATAGCCTACTTTTTAGTGGGCTTTGTTATTTTTGGAAGCTTTTGAAGCTGGCATAACCCATTTACCATTCTTCCATTCAAAATATACTTCATTACCACTTGGAACAAGCGTACTTGTTGCTTTTAAATCCTTATCTGTACTCGTTAATTCAGATAGTATTAGATGTTTAGTTTCCGAATCATATCTAATATAAGCATTACTTCCTTTCTTATAGGTAAACAGGAATCTATCTACTGGTGCACTGGGATAGGTTTCGTCAGGCGGGTAATTAAAAAAATCTCCACCAAAAATAGGTTCATCATGCTCAAAATGAATGACTTCTATAATTTTTCTTGAGACTGTCAAATTAAATTCATCATACCCAAGTAGTGTGTAATAAGTTTGGTTTTTATATGCTGTTGGAATAATATCATAATAGATTGCGCCAATCCAATTCTTCCTATTATTAACTCCTTTTGTAGGCGTAACTATAAAATCAGAATTATCAAATAGTGGTAATAATCTTAATGCGCCATCAGATGATGGGAATTGCAATGCAGCTCTTTGCCTATATGTACCATCACCTAAATCTAATTGCCAACTAAATATCTTGAAAGCTTTATCGGGTGAAACTATCTGCTTAATGGCTATTAATGAATCAAACCTAAAATTAAAAGAGAAGGGTGTCTTTAAAACTTGCACCAAATTTCTGGTAAATATACTATCTGCTTTAAATCTATTACTAATAATAGTACCCTCCTGTATAGCAACCGCCAATTTTTGAAGTGAAATACCACTACTATCTATTTTACCCTGTGCTTGTGAACCTATTTTAATAAAACAAGTTAGGAATACAATGAATATAAATTTATACATACTTAAATTTAGTAAACTAAGTAACTAAATAGCATTTGCGAATGCTAATAAATTGTCAAAACGATAATCGATAGCTGCGTCTGGAAACTTTGTTTCAGGATGTGTAGTAGCTAAAAAAACAGTATGCAAACCAGCATTTCTTCCAAATAACATATCACTATTTCTATTACCCACCATAATAGATTCAGAAAAATTGATTGCAGGAAATAATTTTTTAGCTTGAAATGCCATACCTGGCTGTGGCTTACGATTAGGCGATTCATTGTCTACATCGGGGCAATAAAAAATATGATCAATTCTACCCCCAATTGCTACAATTTTGTGTACCATGTTTTGATGAATCGTAGATAAATCCTCGTGTGTCATCAACCCTTTTCCAATTCCTTTTTGATTAGTGGAAATAACGATGGTTTTAAATTTATTAGCTAATAAGGGAAGTGCTAATAAACTCTCTTCATAAAATTGAAATTCATCCCAGTTTCTGATATAATCCTCATTCTTCTCTACATTAATTACACCATCTCTATCTAAAAAAAGTGTCCAATTAGGATTGATATCGGTGAATTGAAAGGACATATCAAATTATTAAGTGAAAGTTATTTATACTGGTGCTGTTATTTACCGAAAATATTAATCTCAACAAGTTCACAAATAATATGTCCAACTAAGATATGTGCTTCCTGAATACGAGGAGTAGTATTGGATGGAACATTAATTAAGTAATCGCCTAAATCTTTCATCTTACCACCTTTTTGGCCTGTAAATCCAATAGTTGTAACACCAATTGTTTTTGCCATTTCAAATGCTTTTACAATATTGCCAGAGTTGCCCGAAGTGCTTATTCCAACTAATACATCCCCTGGTTTTGCTAAACCTTCTAATAGACGAGCATATACCACATCATAACTATAGTCATTGGCTACAGCTGTTAAATACGAACTATTACAGTGCAATGCGTCTGAAGGTAAAGCTTTACGATCCTTATAAAAACGACCTGAAAACTCTGCCGCTAAATGTTGCGCATCTGCAGCACTACCACCATTACCTGCAAAATAAACAGCGTTCCCATTTTGGAAAGCTTGGGTAATTACATCAGTTACTGTTTGAATTTGCTTTACTAATGCTTCATCAGAAAGTAGTTGTTGCTTAACATCAATTGATGCCTTTATAATATCAGTAATTGCTTGTATGGACATAATTGCTTTATTTATAATTGTTGATGTAAAATTAAAAAATTATCGGCCATCTTAGACCAGCTGTATTTTTTTTTCTCTTCTTTAATATATGGTATATAATAAGCTTCTCCTGTTGCATACAATTTTTCTATCCCACTTGCAATTGCTTTAACATTAGGCTCAACAACTGTACCAACCTTACCATTGGGAACTGTATCCGCCAATGCACCTACATTGGTTACAAGCAATGGTTTCTCAAAATGATAGGCAAGGGGAGTAACTCCACTTTGTGTTGCATTTTTATAGGGCTGTATAATAAAATCGGCACTGCATACATATTTTTTCACTTCATTATCTGGCACAAATTCAGTGTGTAAAATAACTTTATCGGCAATATCTAAATTTTTAATAATAGACAGATAAGGTTCTGCATCCTCATAAAACTCACCCACAACCATTAATTTAATATTGGCTGCATTAATAGAAGGTTCAGCCATTGCTTTTAACAATAAGTCCAAACCTTTATATTGACGTATAAAACCAAAAAATAAAATAATCTTATCGGCATTATTCAAACCTAATTGCAGCCTTGCTTCTTGTTTTCCTATGGGTTCGCCAAAATGGTTGAAAATTGGATGTGGAGATAACACAATAGGTTTTTGTGAAAATGTTTTTACATCCTTTGATACTTTATCACTCATGGTTAAAAAACCATCAACTGACTTCGCAAAATATTTTGTAAACATTTGATCCCCGAATCTTTTTTCGTGAGGAATCATATTGTCAACAATGGATATAACTTTAGTATGCTTATTGAGCTTTATAATTCTACAGATAGTTCCTAAACATGGAGCAAGAAATGGAATCCAATATCTAACTATAATTAAATCGGGTTTTTCTCTATATAATTTCCAACCAATTTTTATCCAATTAAAAGGATTGATTGAATTGATACCTGCATGAATAAGCACATCATTAGGAGCTGGCTCACTTGAATATTGAGAAGTTCCAGGGAACAACAAAGATGGATATTGTAATGAAAATGTTTCAATACGAGATTGAATATTTACAGCTGTAAAAGACCTAGCCAGTTGTTCATCAAAAGCCGAAAGGCCTCCTCTTAATGGCCAGCCTGGGCCTATTATAACCAATGATTTTACCATCCTAGTTTTTCAGAAATTAAATAGCTATTTCTATCTGCAGCATTACGATTAATTAACTCAGCGACAAATCCAGCTAGAAATAATTGTACGCCAATTAACATAGAAGTAAGCGCAATGTAAAATGCAGGTTTATTAGTTATACTTGCATCAGGTTGTAAAAATTTGGAAAATATGATATAACCCACCGACCCAAAACCAATTAGAAAAAACAATGTACCTAATAACCCAAAAAATTGCATTGGTTTCTTACCAAACTTTGACAAAAACTGTATAGTCATTAAATCTAAAAAACCATTCACAAAACGCTCCCAGCCAAATTTAGTTGTCCCATATTTTCTGGCTTGATGAACAACTACCTTTTCTCCAATTTTTTTAAAACCAGCCCATTTAGCTAAAATAGGAATATAACGATGCATTTCACCAAACACTTCAATGCTTTTTACAACCTTTAATTGATAGGCTTTTATACCACAATTAAAATCATGTAAAATAATGCCCGAGCTTTTACGTGCAACTGCATTATAAATTTTAGAAGGAATGTTTTTTGTAAATGTATTATCGTATCGTTTCTTTTTCCAACCACTCACTAAATGATAACCTTGATTTACAATCATATCATAAAACTCTGGAATTTCATCAGGTGAGTCTTGTAAGTCCGCATCCATGGTTACAACAATATCACCTTGTGCCGCTTTAAAACCTTCATTCAATGCAGCAGACTTGCCATAGTTTCTTTGGAAACGAATCCCTTTTAATGCTGGATATTGAATGCTTAATTTTTCTATTACTGACCAACTTTCGTCATCACTACCATCATCTACCATTACAACTTCATATGTAAATTGGTGAGTTTGCATAACCTTGTCAATCCACTGCATTAATTCAGGCAATGAATCGGCTTCGTTAAACAAAGGAATGACTACGGAAATTTGCATATCTATACTTTATAAAATCAATTATTAAGACGCTGTATCTGAAAATGGATTTGGATTTTTTTTCGCTATACCCGCTCCAATTGCAGCGCCAATAGCACCCAACAACCCTGTACCAATAATGGTTCCTCCTAAAGCAAATGGTAAGAAAAATTTTCTGGTCATGTCAATTGCTTTTTCTATCATCTCATCGTTCATTTGAGGATTTTCAACCATCTTTTTTCTAGCAATTTCTAAAGTCTTATCCACCATGTCAGGAAATAAAAATTTAACTGCAATGATGGTATAGATTGATGTGATTACAATAACTACAGCAGTAGTTTTAAATCCATGTGCAAATACATTCCCAAAAGTAACATTGTGGTTATTTTGTTTTGCATATAAAATAGCTCCATATATCAACCCACCTAAGAAAATAGCATAATTAATATAGCTTAATGCTCTCATTTCATACAAATTGAATACATAAACGATAATTGCAAAAACTATTGATACAGCACTAAGTATTACACCTTTAATAATGTGCGAAGTAACTTGATTTTCCATATTAGATTTTGTGTTTGTTTATTTATTTAAGTAAAGCTTTCCTTTCACGAAAGTACCAATCACTTTGCCTTGTAAGGTTTTGTCCCAAAAAGGAGAATTAGCCGACTTACTCTTTGAGTCTTTTTGAGACAAGCAGGTTGTTTGTTGATTGGTAAAAATTGTTATTTCAGCTTCTTCTCCTTCTTGAATACCAGCGCTGTTTAAACTAAAAATTGCTCTAGCATTCAATGAAAATAATTCAGCTATTTTTTGTGTAGACAATTTCGGCAATAAATGCATAATGGTAGCTAAACTTGTCTCTATACTTGCTATGCCTGCTTTTGCATTTTCAAATTCTATTGTCTTTCCATCCCAATCCTGAGGCATATGATGTGAACTAATGCAATCAACAGTCCCATCTTCTACTGCTTTTAACAATGCAGCTTGATCAACTTTTGTTCTTAGTGGAGGAAACACTTTTAACAAAGTATCATAACTACTTAAATCTTCTTCATTAAAAAATAAATGATAAGGGGTTACACTACAGGTTAATTGTAAACCTTCTTTTTTTGCCGCAGCAATCATGGCAATCCCTTTTGCTGTGCTAACACCCGTGATATGTAATTTAGATTGCGTATATCTTAACAGTTCAATGTCTCTAGAAATTATTAATTCTTCAGCAATTGCAGGAATACCTGGCAAGCCCAACTTGGTGGATAAAATACCTTCATTCATAAGTCCCAAGCTACCTAAGCTTTTATCAATTGGCATTTGTATGGCTACACCATCAAAAGCTTTTACATATTGAAGTGCTTTTAAAAATAGTAAAGTAGATTGAACAGGGTAGAGACCATCACTAAAAGCAACTGCCCCATTATTGTACATATCGATCATCTCAGCTAAGTCCTTGCCTTCAATTTTTTTAGAAACAGAACCAATTGGTAATACATGAATTGGCAAATTTTGGCTATGTTGTTTGATATAAGTTATCTGTGATTTTGTGTCCACAACAGGTTGTGTATTAGGCAATGTAAACACAGCGGTATATCCTCCTTGTTGAGCAGCAGCAGCACCAGAATCTAAATTTTCTCTGTGTTCCATACCAGGGTCACAGAAATGAACAAATGGATCTACAAACCCAGGGCTTACAATAAAATCCTTGCCCTCTACAATGGTATCTGCTTTTCCTGAAAAATGGTCTGTAATGGAAACTATTTTGTGATCTTCAATAAGAATATCTTTTATGAGCCCATTAAAAGGCGACTTAGTATCTGCAATTTTGACCTGCTTAATTAGCGTTGTCATTGAGTCAATAATATTTGGTGCAATATACCTCGTTTTTTTCGATTTGAACTTATATTTGCAACCCAAAAAACTCCTTTTTGGGCATTTTTCGGGTGGTAGCGCAGTCCGGTAGCGTACACGTCTGGGGGGCGTGTGGTCGCAGGTTCAAATCCTGTTCACCCGACCAAAAAAGTAAATATAAGCCTCAACGCAAGTTGAGGCTTATTGTTTTAAGGAACGCACAAATCAAGCTCGCTTGAATTTGTAAGTGACTTAAAACAATACAGACCACGCAGTGGGCTGATATTTATATGCTTTTGCTATAAGGGTATAAAGGATGACGGAGCGCAGCGACGTCAATCCTTTTTTCACACGAAGTGTAAAAAGATTAAGCGAACGAAGTGAGCTAAATCCTATGTTTTTGCTATAAGGGTATAAAGGATGACGGAGCGCAGCGACGTCAATCCTTTTTTCACACGAAGTGTAAAAAGATTAAGCGAACGAAGTGAGCTAAATACAACAGTGAAATCCATAAAAAAGGCCCCAGTTACCTGAGGCCTAAGAAAGTTGAACAAAAATAATTATCTATCAATACTGCCCATTACTTTTTTCATAAAATTATTGACAGCATCCTTCTCTTCCATACCGCCAGCAATCATGCCATGCACTTCTAAAGCACCGCACATATTAGAAATTAACTCTCCAATAACATCCACTTCTTCTGGTTTTAAAGTCGGTGCTTCTGACAAGTTTTCTAAAACTTGAATAGCAGTCTCTATTTGCTCAGGCGTACTTGTACGCGTAATAACTCTAATTACTGGTAACTTCATCTATTAAAGTTTTAAGTTGTTCTTCTTTATTAGTTTGAACTTGGTTTACTAAAACTCCATTTTTAAAGCTCGCAAATGTAGGCAGGTTGGTAACATTCGCTAATTGGCGTGATGCTGGAAATTTTTCCGCATCTACAATTACAAAAGCTATATGATCAGCTTGCTCACCTGCAAGACGTTTAAATTTAGGTTTCATTAAACGACAATTTCCACACCATCCAGCTGAAAATTGCACAAGAACAGTTTCGTGATTTGAAACCACTTCCTGTAAAGTATCATCTGTTAATTCTAATAACATGATTAATAATTAGTGTTTTGATAAATAATCAGCAACACCGCTAGTAGTTGCTTTCATTGCATCCTGACCTTCAGCCCAGTTAGCAGGACAAACTTCACCATATTTTTCAACGTGTAATTGAGCATCAATCAAACGTATATATTCATCAATATTTCTTCCTAGTGGGAAATCATTGATAGATGCGTGTCTTACAACACCAGTTTTGTCAATGATGAATGTACCTCTATAAGCGATAGGAGCGCCACTGAATGACCATTGTCCATTTTCAAAAGCATAAGAACCACCTAATACATCAAAATTTAAAGAAATAGTTTTTGCTGTATCCGCTACAATTGGGAAAGTAACACCTTCAATACCACCATTGTCTTTTGGAGTTGTTAACCATGCTAAATGAGTTTCCTCAGTATCTGTAGAACAACCAACAACTACAGTATCTCTTTTTTCAAACTCAGCTAATTTTGCTTGAAAAGCATGAATTTCTGTTGGACACACAAAAGTGAAATCTTTTGGATAAAAGAAGAAAACCACGTTTTTCTTGCCAATATATTGGTCAAGACTAAAATTATCTACAATTTCTTCTCCATTAATTACCGCTCCAGCTACAAATTTTGGAGCTTGTTTACCTACTAATGACATAATATTTGTTTGTTTATGATTGAATAACAGATTATTAACCAAAAAGTTGAGTATAAAAACAACAATTTAGCCCCATTTGGGGGCACAAAGTTAAGATTGTTTTTAATAGTTTACCTTTGCATTCATGAATTTTACTGACTTAAACCTAAATCCTTCCTTGCTAAAAGCATTGGAAGACTTAAAATACACAAAAGCAACTACCATTCAACATAGGGTTTTCCCAATAGTGATGTCGGGTAGAGATGTATGTGGAATTGCACAAACTGGTACAGGAAAAACATTCGCCTATTTATTACCTTGTTTGAGACAATGGAAATTTGATAAAAATAAGGATCCTCAAATATTGATATTAGTCCCAACCAGAGAATTGGTTGTACAAGTAGTGGAAGCAGTTAAAAAACTAACTCCCTATATGAATGTGATTACAGTTGGTGTTTTTGGAGGAGTAAATATTAATACACAAGCCATTGAAGTGGAGAAAGGAGTTGATGTATTAGTGGCGACACCTGGACGTTTATTTGATTTGATTATGAATGGCTCCATCAAAACCAAAACGATAAAAAAATTGGTAATTGATGAAATGGATGAAATGTTGAATTTGGGTTTTAGAAAACAAATCACCAATATTTTAGAATTACTACCTACTAAAAGACAGAACTTATTATTTTCTGCTACTATAACGGATGAAGTAGAAAAATTGATGGATGATTATTTTACAAGCCCAGAGAGGGTAGAAGCAGCACCTACTGGTACCCCGCTAGAAAATATAATTCAAACAGGTTATGAGGTACCAAATTTTTACACTAAAGTGAATTTATTAGAGCTATTATTGTCATCGGATTCAACCATGACCAAAGTGCTTATATTTGCTGCCACAAAGAGTTTGGCAGATCAGTTATATGATCAATTAATTGAAAAATTCCCAGATATTGTTGGTGTGATTCACTCAAATAAAGAACAAAACTACCGTTTTAATACCGTCAATCAATTTAAAGCAGGCGTGTTCAAATATATCATTTCAACCGATGTTATGGCGCGTGGTATTGATGTTGCCGAAGTTACGCATGTCATCAATTTTGACACACCCGATGTGCCTGAAAATTATATTCATCGTATTGGACGAACAGGCCGTGCAGATAAAAAAGGAATTGCAATAACTTTCATCACAGAGAAAGAAACAAAAGAGCGTGCAGCTATTGAAGCATTGATGAAGCAAGAGATTCCCATTCAACCGCTTCCAGAAAATTTAGTTATTTCTGATATTTTAACAGAGGATGAGAAGCCTAAAGTGAGGATGAAAATTATTCAAGTGAAACTACCCAAAAAAGAAGAATCTGGACCTGCTTTTCATGAAAAATCATTGAAGAATCAAAAAGTGAATGTGCGTAAAAGCCATAAGGACGAGATGATGAAAAAATATGGTAAACCCAAAAAGAGGGGAGCAAAAAAGAAGTAATAAATAAGCCCTTAATAAAATTTAAGGGCTTATTTATTTTCGTCTTAAAATTTAGTATTAGCACCCCATAAAGGAGTGCTAATATTTACTTCATCCATTATATTCATTTTAAGGACAATTTATATTCAATTATATTAGTCCTTATATTTCATTAAGGAGCAAAAGTAAATCAGGGCACTCCTTTATGGGGTGCCCTGAAAAAATCAAATGAGGAAAAATAAAATATCCCTTAAATTTCATTAAGGGATATTTTATTGAACTAAAAACGTTCTAAACCACTGAAAAAGAAGTCTCCTTCAATTTTTGCATTCTCATCGCTATCACTTCCGTGAACAGCATTCTCCCCAATAGAACTAGCATATTTTTTTCTAATTGTACCTTCAGCAGCATCTTTAAAATTAGTAGCTCCAATTAAAGTTCTAAAATCAGCAACAGCATTCTCTTTTTCTAAAATTGCAGCAACAATAGGACCACTGCACATAAATTCAACTAATTCGCCATAAAAAGGTCTTTCTTTGTGTACTTCATAAAATTGTCCAGCTTGAGCAGGTGTTAATTGAATCCACTTCATTGCTTTCACACTAAATCCTGCTTTGATTATTTGGTCTAAAATGGCTCCAGTATACCCTTTTGAAGTAGCATCTGGCTTAATCATTGTAAATGTTCTGTTGCTCATAGTAATGTTATTATAATGTTTCTAAATGTGGCTGCGAAATTACGTAAAAAATAGCTGTTTTATGCTAAATTTGTGCCTCTATGCAACCAATCGAACAATTCTTTCCATTTTTAACTAAGCCATTTAAAGCAGTAATTACTTGTCATCAAAAGCCAGATGGAGATGCAATGGGGTCTACATTGGCTTTATATCATTTTTTAAATCAGTTAGGACATGATGTAACTGTAATTTCTCCAACCAATTGGGCACAGTTTTTAGATTGGATGCCTGGCACAGATAAAGTGATTGATTTTGAACAAAACAAATCACTTGCTACACAAATTATAAATGAATCCGATTATGTTTTTTGTTTGGACTTTAACATTCTTCATAGAACAAAAAATTTGGAACCCATAATTACTGCTTCAAAATCAATTAAAATATTAATTGATCATCATCAACAACCAGACATTCCAAGTTTTGGCTACGGTATTAGTGATGTTAAAATGAGTTCTACCTGTGAAATGATCTATGATTTTATTGTTCAATCAGGACATAGTAATTTAATTAACCTAGATATTGCCGCTTGTTTATATACAGGCTTAATGACCGATACAGGTTCTTTTAGATTTCCTTCAACAACAGCGTCAGTACATAAAATTGTGGCGCATTTAAAAGAATTGGGCTTGCAACACTCTAAAATACATGAAAATATATACGATCAAGGTAGTGAAGCAAGATTAAAATTTATGGGCAATGCTTTCTTATACAGAATGCAAGTTTTCCCTGAATACCATACAGCTTTAATGGCTATTCCCAAAACGGACATTTACAAATTTGACCTTAAAACTGGTGATACAGAAGGTTTGGTTAATTATTTACTATCCATTCAGGGCATTAAATTAGCAGCTATTGTAATTGACAGGGAAGAAGAAAGAAAATGGAGTTTTAGAAGCAAAGGTATCTTTGATGTTAATATCTTTGCACGAAATCATTTTGAAGGTGGAGGCCATGCCAACGCGGCTGGAGGTAGATCCTCAAAATCGGTGGAAGAAACTGCTAATGATTTTAAAAACATATTAACGGAATATAAATCTCAATTAACACAATAAACATAAAATGATAAAATCAACTTTAAAGTTAGTCGCTGCTATTGTATTGTTTGCAAGTTGTAACCAGTATGAAAAAGCACCATCAGGTATGCCTTACAAAATTACGCACGGAAGTGGTAATGAAAAAGCTTTACAACAAGGTCAATACGTAAAATTGAATGTAGAGTACCGTCTTAAATCAAAAGACACTGTTTTAAGTTCTACTTATGGTGTAATACCCGTTTATTTTCCAATAGACACTGCTCGTTTAGGTAAATATACTTTTACTGAAGTAATTATGAAATGTAGAAAAGGAGATAAAGTAGACTTTTCATTAAGCGTAGACACATTAGTAAAGTTGAATGTATTGCAAATAAACAATATTTTTAAAGCTGGTGATGTGATTTTAGGTAAAGCTGAAATTGTAAATGTGTTTACTGATGTGAATCAAGTAGATGCTGATTACAAGAAAGAGCAAACTGCAGAAAAAGACAGAGAAATTAAAGCAATCAAAGATTATTTAGCTAAAAATAAGATTAACGCAGTACAAAGTCCAGAAGGCGTATTTGTAGTAATCAAAGAGCCAGGTGATGTAAAAAACAAAATTGACAGCACTAAGCAAGTAAGTGTATACTATAAAGGATATACATTCAAAGGAGAAACTTTTGATACAAATATCAAACCAAACGATCCTTCAGCAAAACCATTTGATGTTAAATTAGGTACTGGAACAGTTATCCCAGGATGGGAAATTGGTCTTACTTATTTTGCAAAAGGTGCTAAAGGATCTATATATGTTCCTGCTATGTTGGCTTATGGCCCACAAGCAAATGGTGCAATAAAAGCTTATGAAAACTTAGCATTTGATATTGAAATTCAAGATGTAATGATGAAACAAGTTGGACCTGCTGCAAATGCAATTCCAGGTGGTCATCCAAAAGTGGAATAAAATAAATATTTCTAAATAGATTACTCCTCGATACGAAAGTGTCGGGGAGTTTTTATTTGAAGCATCCTACTAGGAAATATAGGGGAGTAAATCAATAATTTGCTTTGCTTCTTTAACATCATGCACTCTTAAAATGGATGCCCCGTTCAAAAGCCCAACTGTATTCACTACCGTTGTACCATTTAAAGCTTCATTAGCTGAAATGCTTAATGTTTTATAAATACTTGATTTGCGAGATACCCCTAATAAAATAGGAAGTGCTAGGGTGGAGAATTGTTGCAGTTTTTTTACTAATGTAAAATTTTCTTCAATAGACTTGCCAAAACCAAACCCGGGATCAATAACCCAATTATTTATTCCAAAACTGGATAATATCTTTTTCTTTTCTTCAAAATATGCAAGCAAGTCTGCGACTATATTTATCCTTGAAGGAATTGAATGCATCGTTTCTAGGTCTCCAGTTAAATGCATTCCAATATATCCTGCATTATGGTCTGCAACCACTTTATACATTTTTGCATCAAAAGTGCCACAGCTAATATCATTTACAATATTAGCCCCTGCTTGTAATGCAGCTAATGCAACTTCACTGTTAAAAGTATCTATGGAAATTAATACACTGGGATATTGTGCACGTATTGCCTCAATAATAGGTACTATATTTAGCACTTCTTGATGCGTTGAATGAATCACTGCACCTGGCCTTGTACTCTGGCCCCCAATATCTAAAATAGACGCCCCATCCTGTATATATTTTTCTGCTATTTCAACAGCTAAATGAGCTTTATTTACACGACTTGCCTCGTAAAAAGAATCGGTTGTAGAATTGATAATCCCCATTACTTGAGGACCGTTTATTTCCCAAATTCCATCCTTAGCAGGAATTTTGAACATAGTTTTATTTTAAAGTCGTTATGCAGTATCTTGCAAGGGTTCAAAGTTATTAACTAACCACGATATATATACTTTTTTCATGAGCCAAACTTCTGCACAATATGATAAGGCCATTGCGTCTTGTAGAGATATATTTATAAAAAAAACCAAGGATTATGGTACTGCTTGGAGGGTATTACGCATTATTTCGGTAGTGGATCAAATATTCATAAAAGCACTAAGAATTAGAACCATTCAAGACCTTGGAACACAAAAAGTTGGGGATGATATTAAGGACGAATTTAAGGGCATCATTAATTATGCTGTAATTGGTTTAATTCAACTTAAGTTAAACAATCCTAAAGTTGAAGATATGCCTGTAGATTTGGTACAAAGCCAATATCAAGAATATGTTGATTTTGCAAAATCAACCATGATGGATAAAAATCATGATTATGGTGAAGCATGGAGAGACATGAGTCAAGAGAGTTTTGCAGATTTAATTTTAGTAAAACTATTACGCATAAGACAAATTTTGAACAATGACGGTAAAACCTTAATTAGTGAAGGAATTGATGCAAATTTTGTAGACATATTAAACTATGCTGTATTTGCTTTAATACTCATTGAAGAAGGGAAGCATTAAATGAGGCTCATTCATAAATTATAATACCTGTTAATTATGCAATCATTCATTAAAGTTCTGCGTTGGACAGTGGGCATCCTATTTATCTTTTCTGGTTTAATTAAAGCAAATGATCCTTTAGGGCTTAGTTATAAAATGCAGGAATTTTTTGACGTGTGGGGCATTTCTTTCTTAACAGATTACACATTAGCATTCGCCATTATCATGAATGTGCTTGAAATTGTGACGGGCTTAGCTTTAATTATTCAATTCCCTTACAAACAAACACTTTGGATATTACTTGGACTCATTATCTTTTTCTCTTTTTTGACAGGCTACGCTTTATTCTCAGGAAAAATTAAAACCTGTGGTTGCTTTGGAGATTGTATTCCATTAACACCAAAAACCTCATTCATTAAAGACATTGTATTATTCATTGCTATTGTCATCTTACTTTTTAACCAAAAGAAAGTAAGACCTAAAATACATGCAGCCTTAGGAATATTTATTTTACTTATTGCCACTGTAGGAGTAAGTTATGGTCAAAACTATGTACTCAATCATCTTCCAATCATTGATTGTTTACCTTATAAAGTAGGCAACGATATTATTGAAAAAATGAAAACACCAGCAGGAGCAGTACCTGATAGTGTATCCATACAAATGGAGTTTTCTAAAGATGGAAAAAGCTATTCATTTGACATAAATCACTTTCCAGAAAATTTTGATTCTACCTATGTTTTTAAATCAAGAAAAGAAGTAGTTATTCAAAAAGGTAATGGGTTGCAAGCAGCTATTGTGGATTTTAGTTTAAATAGTTTGGATGGGACAGACACAACTAAATCATTATTTGCCATTCAAACACCCTATGTACTGGTATTTGCTGGTAAAATTGAAATTACTACTCCTTGGTCAGATCTACTAAAAAAGCTACACAATAAGTATAAATTAGTATATATAGTAACAGCAGACAAGACTGGTGCAATTAATTCATTTCCAAATGAAAACATATTAATTGGGGACATTACTATGATTAAAACAGCTGCAAGAGTTTGGCCAACCATATTTATTATGAATGGAGCTACAATAATGCAAAAAGAGAGCTACCAAGATTATTTAAATAAATAACAGCATTAATACATTTATTTTTTTGTAACTTAGGATAACACCATTAAAGCTTCATGTTATGTCTAAGATTAAAGAAATACTACAAAAAAAAGGGCCAATATTTAATGTAGTCACACCAGATACAAAAGTGGTAGATGCTTTAAGTATAATGAAGTCGGAAAATTTAAGCTACGTGGTTGTAATGCAGGATGGAAATTATTTAGGCATCATGTCCGAACGTGATTACACACACAAAATTAAATTACAAGGAAGACATTCAGACACAACAACTGTTAAGGAAATAATGTCAACCAATTATCCTGTAGTTGGTTATGGCGAAGACTTACAACGTTGTATGGTTTTAATGAATGTATATAAAACTAGGTATCTTCCAATTTTTGATGAGATGCAATTCCAAGGTATCCTAACCATGAATGATTTAATGAGAGAAGTGATTGCAAAAGACGATAAATCAAATTCAGGTGCTGATAGCTTATACGAATTGTAGTTAATAAGAGATTGTTTGATTAGAAGCTATTTTATAATTACCTCGTTAATCATATTTTGCCCCATTTTTTCATTCACTCTTTCAATGATTTGTACTTTTTGAAATCCTAATTCATTCTTTAAAGGCCCAACGCTGGTTTCTATAAATAACTTTTTATCAAAAATGTAAATCTTATCTGTGTATTTAGCAATGGTTGTACCCATAATTTCACCCCATACCTCTTCAATTTGAGCAGCTCTAATGCCATTTTTCAATTTACTGCTTTGTACAAACTGCTTTAATGCGTCTCCTAATTTAAATACTGCCATAGTATGCAATTTACAGTATTATAGACTCATAATTCAATCAATTGATAACTACTTAAATGTTTACCTAATAAATTGGCAACCCTTTCTTTATGTGTGTCTGTTATAAACACTTGCCCGTCAGTTGAATGACTTACCCAATCTAAAAGTTGAATCATTCTTTGTTCATCTAATTTTTCAAAAATATCATCCATTAATAGAATAGGAGAGAACCCTTTATGTGCTTTAATTAACTGCCATTCAGCCAATCTAATGGCAAACAACAAACTTTTTCTTTGTCCTTGCGAAGCTTCTTGCTTAAATGGTTGCCCTTGAATGGTGATGAATAAATCGTCCTTATGCACACCTACATTTGTTCTTTGTAAAACCTTGTCTTTTGCTAAAGATTGATTTAACAACTCAGCAAATGGTTGTTGCTGTAATTGAGATATATACTCAATATTTATACTATCGTTTTGCCCTGCTAAATGTTGGTAAAGGGATAAAATGGCAGGCAAATAGTTAGTAATTAGTTCAGCTCTGTATTTAAAAATAGTTTGCCCATTCTCTATTAATTGATCATTCAATGCTTCTAACAAAACACTATCTAGTATGCCTGATTCGCCAGCTTGTTTAAGCAAGCTATTTCGCTGCAATAAAACTTTATTGTAGAGAATTAAATGCTTTAAATAATTGGGATGCATTTGAGATAATAAACTATCCATTAATCTTCTGCGTTCTTCACTTGAACCCGTAATGATTTGAACATCATCGGGTGCAATCATTACACAAGGAATTTTGCCTATATGTTGTGAGAGTTTTGAGTATACTTCCTGATCATAATAAAATTCTTTTTTTAGATTCTCTCTTAATATACAGGTTATAGGTACTTTGTCTCCATTAAAATCATATTGACCTTCCACTCTTAATCCTTGATAAGCATGATGTACATTTTGTGCATCAGGACGATTAAAGTAACTCTTGGTAAAAGATAAATAATAGACCGCATCTAAAACATTGGTTTTACCGGTTCCATTGGGCCCAACAATGCCTACAATTCTATCGGTAAAGATGAACTGTTTTTGAACATAGTTCCTAAATTGAACTAGAGAAAGTTGTTGAAGGCGAACCATGGGTGCAAAATACATAAGAAAAAGCTGTATTTTTATTGAAATTTTAAAGGAATGACCCTTATTAGTGAGCAACAGCTTCCAAGTATCGTAAAAAGGCTGGCCCATCAAATTTTAGAAACTTATCCTGGCTTAAACAATGCCGTAATTGTTGGTTTACAGCCAAGAGGTGTTTTCCTGAGTGATCGTATTGTTGCAGCGCTTCAACAGGAGTTACCAGCTGACCAAGTTGTATATGGCAAACTGGACATCACTTTTTATAGAGATGATATTAGACGTCAGTTGCATTTACCTACGCAAACTGACCTTCCTTTTAGCATAGAGGGGAAAACTGTTATTTTGATAGATGATGTTTTATTCACAGGTCGTACCATACGTGCTGCATTAGATGCATTGTTGTCATTTGGAAGACCTTCCAAAGTAGCATTATGCGTACTTGTTGATCGCAAACCAAGCAGAGAACTACCTATACAACCTGATTTTACTGGCAAGGAAATGGACACATTAACCCCATACAAGGTTAAAGTAAGATGGAAGGAAAATGAAGGGGTGGATGATGTTATTTTATTAGGAGAATAAGATATGGTTTGTTAAAATAAATATATTAATTTTGTTTTTTAATGGCACTATCTACCAAACATCTTCTTGGTATTAAAGACCTCAGTACAGAGGATATTCAACTTATTTTAGCTACTGCTGGTCAATTCAAAGAAGTATTACAAAGACCCGTTAAAAAAGTTCCCACATTAAGGGATGTAACTATTGTTAATCTTTTTTACGAAAACTCTACCCGTACTAGAATTTCATTTGAACTTGCAGAACGTCGTTTATCTGCAGACGTAGTTAATTTCACTGTTTCAAGTTCTTCTGCTGCCAAAGGGGAAACCTTGTTGGATACAGTGAATAATATTCTTAGCATGAAAGTAGATATGGTAGTAATGCGACATAGTGCTTCTGGTGCGCCGCATTACCTTGCCAAACATATTGATGCTGCCATAATCAACGCGGGGGATGGTATCAATGAGCATCCAACACAAGCATTACTAGACGCCTTTTCTATGCAAGAGAAATTTGGCAATTTAAAAGGCTTAAAAGTGGCCATTTTGGGGGATATTATGCATAGTAGGGTTGCACTTAGTAATATCTATTTACTTAAAAAAATGGGTGCAGAAGTAATGGTTTCAGGCCCTCCAACTTTAATTCCAACTTATTTACAAGCAGCCATGGATATTAAAGTTGAATATAATATTGACAAAGCATTAGCATGGTGCGATGTTGCCAATGTACTTAGAATTCAATTGGAGCGCCAAAATCAGCCTTTATTTTCTTCTTTAAGAGAATATAACTTAGCATACGGGATTACCATGGAGCGTCTAAATAAGCTGAATAAGGAAATTGTTATAATGCATCCAGGCCCAATAAACCGTGGTGTAGAAATGGATAGTGATGTGGCAAATAGTAGCCAATCCATTATTCTTGATCAGGTTGAGAATGGGGTAGCAGTAAGAATGGCTTGTCTTTATCTTTTAACAGGTAGATCAAATCCAGCTTAATAATTGTTTGTTTTAACAATTTTCATACTTTTAATGCATGCAAAGAATCTGCTTGTTTCCTGGAACTTTTGATCCAGTTACTTTAGGACATATTGATATTATAAATCGTTCATTGCCTTTGTTTGACAAAGTGATTGTGGGGATTGGAATGAATGCTGCTAAAAATCCAATGTTTGATGCTTATCAAAGACGTATTTGGTTTGAAGAAATTTATAAAGACGAGCCAAAAGTTGAAGCCGCCATTTATGATGGATTAACTGTAAAGTTTTGTCAAGAGATAGGTGCTCAATTTATATTAAGAGGTATTAGATATGTTAGTGACTTTGAATATGAGAAAACCATTGCTGACGCCAATAGAACCTTGGATAGACATATTGAGACTATCTTTTTAACTGGGGAACCAAAGTATACATCAGTTGCATCAACGATTGTAAGAGACATTATACGTAATGGTGGAGATGCATCTCCTTTCTTACCCCAAGAAGTTATCAATACTTTAAATAAATAGTGCCTTCTTAAGCAAGCTTATTTAATTTAAGTCTAAAATGTTCTAATACTTCTAAAATTGTTGGATAGGTTTGATCCAGACAATGTCTTGCCTTTCCTAGCGAGTGCCACTCAATTTTTTCAATATCTTCTGTAGTTTGTGGCACACCTTCTTGAAAATCTTTTATGGACATATGAAACCAATAAGTCCTCTTTACAACTTCTTCTTTTAAATATTTATCAAAATAAGTATGATTTGTAAAACATAACATTTCATGCAATTGAAGCCCCTTAATACCTGTTTCTTCCTCAACTTCTCTTACAGCACAGGTTTGTATAGTTTCCCCTTCATCTAATTTCCCCTTAGGTAAATCCCAAAAACCGCGTCTAAAAATCCATAAAATCTCACCCTTTGGGTTGGTAACCAAGCCCCCTGCTGCAATTATTTGTTTTGGCATAAAAATGTGTATAGTATTTAGTAACTCTTAGTGTAAAATTAGCATTAAGCCTTTAATTTCGTGCCAAGAATAAATTACTTTGTATGACCAACGAGAAAGCTGTTGCGGAAAAACTACTCCAAGTAGGCGCTGTAAAATTAAGTCCAAATAATCCATTTACCTGGGCAAGTGGTTGGAAAAGTCCAATTTATTGTGATAATCGTAAGGTTTTATCTTTCCCATATGTACGTGATTTTATAAAAAGCGAAATGTGTAATGTTATTTTTGAAAAATTTGATGGGGCAGATATGTTGGCAGGAGTCGCTACAGCTGGTATTCCTTGGGGAGCAATGGCCGCAGATCAATTAAAACTACCTTATATATATGTTAGGCCTAAACCAAAAGAACACGGACTAGGTAATCAAATTGAAGGTGCATATGCATCAACAAATAAAATACTAGTAATCGAGGATTTAATTTCAACCGGCAGAAGCAGTTTACAAGTAGTAGATGTTTTAAGAAATGCAGGACTTGATGTAGTAGGTATGGTTTCGATATTTAATTACGGTTTTAATATAGCCGACGAAGCATTTAAGGCTGCTGGCGTACCATTTTATTCTTTAACTAATTATGCAAGTTTAATTGAGCTAGCTGTAGAAAAAGGGGATATTGATGCGGCTACTCAGGACACACTAATGAAATGGAGAGAAAGTCCCTCTACTTGGAATCCATAAGCATTTAACCCTTTCTTTAAATACCTTTCAGGGCTTCTTTTAAATCTAACTTTTGTTGAGTGGTAAACTCAATTGGTAGATGCTTTGTGAAAACACCTTTTGATAAGGTAGCATTGCCGCGTACCGTAATTTTCATGGGTTTATTGAATAATATATCAACACTATGCTTCAAAATACTCGATAATTCAATTTCCATTTTTGCAGGCATTACAAAATCAGTATTTGCTGGAATAGTGAATGCTGTATCTAAATGGTAATGTGTAAAAGGTTGATCATTAATGAAGACATCACAATCCAATTGCTTAAGCAACAGTTTAAAATGATTTGGGTTTTGGTAGGCAAAATTGGCATTAAAGACATTCTTGCCAAACCCTGCTTTTTCAAGCTTTATTGATTTTAATCCTTTAAACACAAATGGTTTGGGGAAAGCACAACTAGTCGCTATAACCACCAATATTAATAAAAAGCTTCTATTTATATTCATTATACAAATTTCGTTAAAAATAATAGGTAATTGAAGTTTCAGAAAATATATTTACATAACTATTTGTTAAGTATGATGATTACCGATTTGCAATATTTTGGAACGATCAGTTTTATACAATCTTTAATTAAAGAGGATGGTGTGCATTTTGACAATAGTCATCCATTTTCCAAAATGAGCTTTAAGAACAGAATGGTCATTGCCACTGCACAAGGGCCATTACATTTATCTATACCCATTATTGGAGGAAGAGATCAGAAAACCCCTATAAAAGAGATTAGAATAGCTTATGATAGTCCTTGGAATAATCAGCATTTTAAAGCTATCGTTTCCAATTATCAACGTTCTCCCTATTTTGAATACTATCAAGATGAGCTAAAACATATATATGCTTCTAAGCCCGTTTTTTTATTAGATTTTTTAATCCTAACACATGAATGGATTAAGAAACAAGTGAAAGGAAAATGGGAAATAATACTCAATTCGCAAGATTTCAAATGCAACGATAGTGAACTAAAAATTATAAATAGGGTATATGACAACTGGTTACCAAAAAATTATCATGCGTATCCTTCTCCCATTATTTACCAACAAGTCTTTGAGGACAAGATTGGCTTCTTACCCAATTTATCAATTCTAGATCTATTATTTTGTTGTGGAGGAAAACAAGCAAATCAATTATTGATGTCTTTGTAAAAACTCATGCGTCCATTTTTCATATTGCACCATATCGGCCCATTCCTTACTATTTAATAAGTAATCCGCAGCTTCATTCTTATCCTTTGCCTGCTCTAAACTTTTCTCTAGTAAGGCTTTTTTAAGTAAGTAACTTTTAATAATCGAGCCCATTAATAATCTTTCCGCCATTATATTTTCAATGGAATCATTGGCCTCATTATAGTCTACAAATTGTACTGGGCTTTCATGGGCTTTAATCCATTTTTTCGTTTCATCTAATAAAGCAACATAGTTTACATCCACATTATTATTCATAGGCGAAACTATTTCAGCATTTTTAAATTTGCTTGTTATAGGTTGCTTTGATAATTGTTTAATAGTACCTAATGAAGGCTTCTTAAGCATTGTTTTTGGAGTGGTTTGTTTTATGGAAGCCAAATATTGAATGGATGAATTATGATTAAGCTGTGCTTTGTTGGAGGTATAAATGATTGGGGTATGTTTATTCAGCGGTTTATCCAGCGGGATAAAAAATAGGGTAGACAATAAAACTGTTACAAATAGCATAGGAATTAAATTGAGCTTATTTAAGTTAGGCTTGATCTTATTTAAAATTTGGATGCGATAGCGTAGTTCATTTTGGGATTGAATGGCTCCTAAGCTAAAATTAAATGACTGTGCATTTGATTGATATGCTAGTTGAAACAAGGCTTTTGAATAAGCAATAGGCGCATTGGTATGTTGTAACACAAAAGCATCACAAGCCAACTCTCTTTGTAGTTGAATTTCTTTATCTATTAAATAATTAAATGGATTAAACCATAAAATAATTTTAGCTATTACAGTAAAAAGATTCACCAGAAAATCGTTCCTTAAAATATGTGCCAATTCATGTACAAGAATAAATTTAATATCCTGTACACTTAAATAAGTGCAAATTGAAATAGGCAATAAAATAATAGGTTCAAAATAACCAAATACAATTGGGGATTCCACTAAAGGACTTGTCCCGATACTTATTTTAGCGCTTAGTTCAAATGGAATATCATTTAATAATTTTTTCCATTCCTCTGATACAGTAAAATCACTTGTTGCTTTTATTGAATACAGCTTTGTTAATTGAATGAACATCCTAAAAACTAAGGCAATTAATGCCACAAAATAAATAATTCCTAAAATGGATAATACGTTGCCAGAAAGGGGAAAGAAGTTATTTGAAATTTGTGCAACATTAAATTTTGGAAACGCAATTAAATTAAATGATCTAACAAAAAAGAAATTAAAAGTATTTACAAAAAATACATTTATTAAAAAGCAAATAGTTGCGAAAAATTGTATTGAAGTTGCAATTACAAATAACTTACTTGCTTTAATAACAAAACTGGAAATAAGTAATTGATATAGCATCCATAAAACACCTAATAAAACAATACTATTTAGTATAGCATGTGGTATGATTTCTAAAAATGTCATCAATTATTAATTACACTTTATGAAATAAATTTATTGATTGCTTTTTGCATCATTTTGTTCCAATTGTTCGATCAAATTTTTTATTTCTACCAAGTCTTCATTTGTTGGCTTATGTTTACCTAGAGCTTGCATAACTAATTGTGAGGCACTGCCACTAAATAAAGTCTTTATCATTTTACCAATGTATTGCTCCTGTGCTTTCTCTTTAGCAAAATTAGGAGCGTAAATATGTGTCTTGGCAGTTTCGTTTCTGGATACCAATCCTTTTTCATGCATGATTTGCATTAGCTTAAGGGTAGTGGTATAACCCACTTCCTTCGTTTTAAATATCACTTCATGTACTTCTCTAACAGTAGCATTTTCTTTCTCCCATAATATGCTAAGAATTTCTAATTCACTTTCGGTAGGTTTAAATGCTTTGCTCATGATATTACGATTGTATTCGTAAGCAATCTACTTTATGCATAGGATAATACAAAAAAATCCCCCCGAAAATTCGGAGGGATTTCTGTTAAAATTTATTAAAATCCAATTACTTCATCTTAATATAAGAAGCATATTTAGCATTTTGTTCTTCAGTCAATGCTTTACCATTTACTGAAATTTTACCATTTTTCACTTGAATATTTACATTGTCATGTGGAGCTAAACCGTCGGCTTGTAAAGCTTGTAATAATGTTTTTGCATCTGCAGAAACGGTCATTGTTTTGCTTTTATCGCAACAAGAATCACCCATTTTAGCGCAAGTTGCAGAATCCATCTTTGCACAAGCTGAATCAGATTTCATTACTGAAATTTCAACAGTTTGTTGCTTACCAGTAGCTGCACTTGTTGGGTGCATTTTAGCTAAAGTTGGCGCCAATACCAAGGATACAATGGACATTAATTTAATCAAGATATTCATTGAAGGACCAGATGTATCTTTAAATGGATCACCCACCGTATCACCTGTTACAGATGCTTTATGTGGTTCAGATTTTTTATAGAACATCTCACCATTAATTTCAACACCTTTCTCGAAAGATTTTTTAGCGTTATCCCATGCACCACCCGCATTGTTTTGGAAGATACCCATTAACACACCACTCACCGTTGCACCTGCTAAGAAACCACCTAAAGCTTCTGGGCCTAAAGTGAAACCAATTAAGATAGGAGAGATAATGGTGATGGCACCAGGTAACATCATTTTTTTCAAAGATGCTTCTGTAGAAATAGCCACACACTTATCGTATTCTGGTTTACCTGTACCTTCCATAATGCCTGGAATAGTACGGAACTGACGACGCACTTCTTCTACCATTGCCATGGCAGCTTCACCCACCGCACGAATCGCTAATGAAGAGAAGATAAATGGAATCATTCCACCTACAAATAAGGCAGCTAAAACGTCTGCTTTATAAATATCAATATGTTGATTGTTTGGCATCGCAACACCTACAAAGGCAGCGAACAATGCTAATGAAGTTAATGCAGCAGAAGCAATGGCAAAACCTTTACCACTTGCAGCTGTTGTGTTACCAACCGCATCCAAAATATCTGTTTTTTCACGAATCTCAGCAGGTAACTCACTCATTTCAGCAATACCACCTGCATTATCTGCGATAGGACCAAATGCATCAATTGCTAATTGCATCGCAGTAGTAGCCATCATACCTGCTGCAGCAATAGCCACACCATATAAACCTGCACAAGCGTAAGATCCATAAATACCTGCAGCTAACACTAAAATTGGATAGAATGTAGATTCCATACCAATTGCTAAACCACCAATGATATTGGTAGCGTGACCTGTGCTTGATTGTTTAATAATACTTAAAACTGGACGCTTACCCATTGCTGTGTAAAACTCAGTAATGATACTCATTAAAGTACCCACCACTAAACCAACAGCTATGGCACCAATTACACCATTTCTTGTAAATGCTAAACCACGTAATACCATTGTTTCAGGTAAAATATTTGAAACTAAAAAGTAACAAGCAACCGCAGTTAAAATCATTGAACCATAGTTACCCATGTTCAATGCTTTTTGTACTGTAGCCGTATTCAAACCTGCACTTTCACTAATTCTTACAAAGAAAGTACCCACAATAGATAATAAAATACCTACGCCTGCAATTAACATAGGCAATAAAATAGGAGATAACCCACCAAATGCGTCTACTAATTTAGCACCATTTACGCCAGTTACTTCTTGTCCCAAAACCATTGTAGCTAATACAGTTGCAACATAAGAACCGAATAAATCGGCACCCATACCAGCAACGTCACCTACGTTGTCACCTACGTTATCGGCAATAGTTGCAGGATTACGAGGATCATCTTCAGGAATACCTGCTTCTACTTTACCTACTAAGTCAGCTCCTACGTCTGCTGCTTTTGTATAGATACCTCCACCTACACGCGCAAACAACGCGATAGACTCAGCACCCAAAGAGAACCCAGTTAAAATTTCTATTGTACGTAACATGCCTTCTGCATCACCATCTGGTGAGAAGTAATGTTTGATAATTAAAAACAATCCACCTAAACCTAAAACAGCTAAACCAGATACGCCTAAGCCCATTACTGATCCACCTGTAAAAGATACTTTTAAAGCACGTGCTAAACTTGTTTTAGCAGCTTCGGCAGTTCTTACGTTTGCTTTAGTAGCAATTTTCATTCCAATGTAACCAGCAGTTGCACTAAATACAGCACCAATTACAAAAGAAACTGCAATACTCCAGTGACTAGATTCATTTTTTGAAGCCATGAAGCCTAACAATAAGGCAACAATAACCACAAAATAACCTAAGATTTTCCACTCAGCTTTTAAGAAAGCCATAGCTCCTTCAGCAATATAATTACTGATTTCTTTCATTCTAGCATTACCAGCATCCTGTTTAGATACCCAGTTGAATTTTAAAAGGGTATATAATAAACCAACGATACCCATTGCCGGAACGGCATAAAATAATAAATTGTTGTTCATAAGCAATTCTTGTACTTTAAATTAAGTTTAAGGTCTGCAAAAATAGGGCGAAAAGGCCAAAAAACGGCAAAAAAGGGCAACTTTACTCCTCTAAAGCAGTAGTGTCTTCCTTGCCTGTAAAAATGGAAGCTAATTCCTTCCCTTTGTAGATGGTTTTATTAAAACGGTTGCCTAAAATAATAATAGTAGCCGTTTCTCCTATAAGGCGCGTAAACACTGTATTATTCCCATGCCACCAACCATTATGATAGATCAATTTCTCCTCATTTGGTTTTAAAAGCATACGCCATCCAAGACCATAATTATGGTAATTCCTAGTCAAAGGACTTTTGGGTTCATAAGCCATTTGCAGTGTTGAAGCTGCTAAAAAAGTACCCTCAGTTAATGCCTTGTCCCATAATAACATGTCCCTAGCAGTACTATATACATTCTTATCCCCATATATACAATCATATTTTTCAATTCGATATGGTTGCAATTTTGCATTATAAGAGGGGGTATACTTATCAATCACTTTGGCATTAAAAATATAAGTATTATTCATTTTTAATGGCTTGAAAATGGTTTCGGACATATAAGTAGGGAAGTCCTGGCCTGTTATTTTTTCTATAATTAATGCCAACATTACATAGTTGGTATTACAATATTTAAATACACGATCGGGATGTGCTTGTGGAGCAGGACGTTTGGCTACCATATAATCCAACACATCTTTATTACTATATATACCTTGTTTGAAAGGTGCATCGTTTGAAATTAATTGTAATTTTTTAACCCATCTGCCTTTCTTATTTTTGGTTTTAACGGCTAAATATTTATGGGTTTCCATAAAATAAGTATAGTCGGGCAAACCACTTCTATGAGACAATAATTCTTCAATGGTAACATCTGTGTAGGGAAAATTGGGAAGATACTTTGTAACTGGTGCCTGTAAATCCAATTTGTGTTGCTCCCATAACTTTAGAGCAGCCATCCCGGTAAATGTTTTAGAGATAGAAGCAAGATGAATAGGTGTTTCTGCTACAATTGGCGATTTAGTTGAATAGTTTGAAAAACCTTTATAATCTTCAAAAATAATCTCGCCATTTTTTGCAACAACAATCTCACCACTAAAATTTTTACCTAATAATTTTTCATATTTAGCACGAACTTCTTCCGCAAACTTTTCCTTTTCACCAGCACCCAAATTTCTATAGGAGAAAGTAGGAGCTACTGCTAAATCCGTATTCATTTTTGGACCTTGACCAGTGCCACAAGCACAACTTAAAAAGAAAACTCCAAGCAAAAGCGATATCCTCACAATCATCTGTTAGTATTTATAGGGTAATGTTTGAACAATTACAAAAATAACGCAGATTTAGGTATTTTATTGTTAATGAAACCTAAAGGCAGTTATATTTTTTTTAACTTTGTTGCATGAGCAATATAGATACAACTAGCTACCCAAAAGATAAAATCAAAGTACTTTTCCTAGAAAACATAAGTGAAAAAGCGGTGCAATATTTTAAACAACAGGGGTACACCGATGTGAAAAAATTGTCTGGCGCTTTGAGTGAAGAAGAATTGATTAAAGTGATTAAAGACGTTCATATTTTAGGGATTCGTTCCAAAACTTTTATATCCAAAAAAGTATTAGATAGTGCAAAAAAATTACAAGCTATTGGTTGTTTTTGTATAGGCACCAACCAGGTTGATATGAAAGCTAGTAAGCAAAAAGGAGTTGCAGTTTTTAATGCGCCCTATAGTAATACTAGAAGTGTTGCAGAACTTGTAATTGGATCTTCTATCATGTTAATTAGAAAAATTATTGACAAAAACAAAGCAGCTCATGAAGGCATTTGGAATAAAGATGCCAAAGGCAGTTTTGAATTAAGAGGAAAAACAATTGGATTAATTGGATACGGAAATATTGGTATGCAAACCAGTATTTTAGCAGAAGCAATGGGCATGAAAGTGAAGTTTTATGACGTTGAAACAAAACTTCCATTGGGAAATGCTGTTGCTGTAAAATCAATTAAAGATTTAGTGAGTAGCTCAGATATTATCTCTTTACATGTTCCTGAAACCGCACAAACAAAAAATTTAATTAACAAAGAAGTTATAAAATTAATTAAACCAGGTGCTATTTTAATTAACTATGCACGTGGTGAAGTAGTTGACTTAAATGCACTAGCTGATGCACTTAAAAGCAAACAAATTAGTGGTGCTGCTATTGACGTATATCCTTGGGAACCAGAAAAAAATGGTGACAAGTTTGAAACCCCTTTACAAGGTTTATCCAATGTAATTTTAACACCACATATTGGTGGTTCAACAGAAGAAGCACAAGAAAATATTGGTGAAGATGTAAGTATCAAATTATACCAATACTTAGAGCGTGGTGTATCTAACGGATCACATTCTATTCCTGCCATTAGCTTACCACCAGTTGACGGTGCACATCGTATATTACATATCCATAATAATGTTCCTGGTGTTTTAAGCGCCATCAATACGGTCATGTCTAAAAACAAAATTAATATTGTTGGACAGTACTTAAAAACCAATGATGAAATTGGATACGTAGTGTTAGATGTTGACTCTAAATTATCTAAAAAAGCAATTGAATTGTTAAGAGAAGTTAAAGAGACAATTCGCGTTAGAATGTTGTATTAGTAACTAACTTAATGCCTCAATCATTGCTTTAATCTCATTTTCATCAACACCCATAGTAACCATATTTTCATGCATGGATGTTGCTTTAAATTGCATTAAAGAAGGTATAGCTTTACGTGCGGAACTATGAATTTCGGTAGCACCCGTTTGATGGATAATGTTTTTACAATTATTGGCACGCACTCCACTACCCGGCAAGATAATAATACGACCATCTGCTTTTTGAACCAACTGTTTAACTAATGGAAGCGCATCCCCAACATTGGGAACCTGACCACTTGTCAAAATTCTTTTACATCCAGTTGCTATAATATCTTCTAGTCCTTGATAAGGATCATTACATCTGTCAAATGCTCTGTGAAATGTAATTTGCATTGGTGCAGCTAATGCAACTAGCTCTGCAGTTCTTTTTTTATCAATAGCACCCTCCGCAGTTAATAGACCAATCACCGCACCTTTATAACCTAATTCTTTAACCAATAATAAATCGGATTTAATACATTCATATTCAGCTGTAGTATATAGAAAATCACCCCCTCTTGGTCTAATAATTGGGAATACAAGTTTATCCGTTAATTGTATCAATGTTTTTAAGCTTCCATAAGACGGGGTAGTACCTCCTTCGCTTGGGTTTTCACAAAACTCAATTCTATCCGCACCAGCAGCTATTGCCGTTAAAGCAGCTTCCACAGTAAAAACTGCTATCTCCAAAATCACTTTTTGTTCTTTCATAAACCTAACAAGATTATAAAAATGGAGACTCGATTAATTTATTTCCTTCATTATTATGTACAGCATAATTGAAACCAGTATGCAATGCATAACTACCATGTTCACCATTTTTGTTTAAAGCAATAAAACAAACTTGTATATCTGCTGCTTTTTCTTTTTTGATGCGTTTAATTTTTTCTACTACCAAACGGCATGCATCTTGAGGTGATTTACCTTGACGCATATGTTCTACTACTGCACTTGCTCCAGCAACTCTAATAACATCTTCACCTTGACCAGTCGCTACAACAGCCCCCACTTCATTGTCTACATATAAACCTGCCCCAATAATTGGTGAATCACCAACACGGCCTCTTAATTTAAAGCCAGCACCACTTGTAGTACAGCTGGCGCTTAAATTTCCGTATACATCTAATGCAACCATTCCAATAGTATCATGATTCCAATCTCCATTACTAAAACGCGTAGGTGCTTTATACTTATCTTCCAATTGACTTGTAGTACTTTTTGGAGTCTGTCTTTCTACATTGATAATTGGCTTATACTCTGATTTTTTTAACCAATCTTTATAGGCTTTATCTGCAGTTTCAGATAAATTACTTGAGGCTAAACTGAAACCCTGAGACAAAGCAAACTGTTGCGCGCCTTCCCCAACCAACATCACATGCGGTGTTTTTTCCATTACTTTTCTTGCAACCGAAATTGGATGCTTTATTCTCTCTAAGAAAGCCACACTTCCACAGTTAAATTCATGATCCATAATAGAAGCATCCAAAGTTACATGACCATCTCTATCTGGATTCGCACCAAGTCCAACACAACAACTAATTTCATCCTCGGTAACCATCACACCTTTTTCAACCGCATCTAATGCTGATCCTCCCTTACTTAAAACTTCCCAAGCACCTTTATTAGCATTAATACCTGCATCCCAAGTGGCAATAACAATTGGCTTTTGGACTTTCACATTCGCCGTATTTGCAAAACCTTGTAAAGTAATACCAGCAATTCCTAAGCCGCTTAAATTAATAAAATGTCGTCTGTTGATTGTCATATTAATGATTAATTTGAAATTTGAATTTACGAAAAATGAAGCTATTTAAGTACATTTAATGATTAAATATGAAAAGCATTTTTGAATTATATAATTGGGATGTGATTGCTGTAGAGCAATTACATCAAGGACTTATTAATAGTACTTACTTCATAAATACAAGTACGGGGGAATATATACTACAAACCATCAACCACCATATTTTTAAAGACCCATTGGCTATTGATACAAACATCAATAAATTGGGTGCACATCTTAAAAAGTATGCTCCGAATTACTTATTTACACATTTAATTCCAACTAAAAATGGGAATACATTAATAGAGTGGGAGGGTAGGTATTATAGGGCATTTCATAAAATAGATGCCTACTCCTTGTCTGTTTTAGACAGTCCAAGACAAGCGGAAGAAGCTTCTCGACAATTTGGAAAATTTACACAAGCATTGAGCGAATTTGATATTCATGAGCTTAAAATTACTTTGCCTAATTTTCATAATCTTACTTTAAGATATCAGCAGTTTTTAGAAGCTACTGAGGGTGGAAATACGAAGCGAATAGAACAAGCTAAAGACGAAATCGCTTATTTAAAATCCAATAAAAAAATCGTTGACCGTTTTGAATTATTTATTGCACATGAATCAACGAAACTAAGAGTAACTCATCATGACACTAAAATCAGTAACGTATTATTTAATAAAGAAAATGGAATAGAAAAAGCAATTTGTGTAATTGACCTTGATACGGTCATGCCTGGATATTTTATTAGTGATGTAGGAGATATGTGCCGTACTTATTTATGCAAAGTTACTGAAGAAGAACAGGATTTGAATTTAGTTCAAATTGAGAAGAGCAGATGGGATCATTTAAAGAACGGGTATCTATCTGAAATGCAAAATACACTGAGTAATTTTGAATTGGATCATTTTATATTTGCTGGTCAATTTATGATTTATATGCAAGCACTCCGTTTCTTAACGGATCATTTAAACAATGACATTTATTATGGTGCAAAATATGATGGCCAGAACTATGTTCGGGCCATCAATCAAATTGAATTATTAAAAAAGTACAATGAATCCATTGTTTAAAGCACAAAGATTAGTCTCGATAGCTGAGTGCAGGCAAACGATCGCCAAGTAAAGCTTTATATTGATAATCTCCTTTTTGTCTTTGAAATTCTTCTTTCGCTTTTTCAATCAATGTAGGCTGAAGGTATAAATCAATAGCTGTCATTGCCATTGTTTTAGCAGCATTCAACATTCCTTTTGCTCCAATTTCAGTTGCGCCACAAGCCACTGCTTGCCAACTATGTGCAGGTGTTCCAGGTACCCAAGTTGCCGTACTTAAACCTACAGTGGGCACCATATAACTTACATCTCCCACATCGGTTGAACCTACACCTGAAGTCATTTCTATTTTTATTGGAAAAACTTTTGTCGCATCTTCTATTGGAGGAATTGAACCTATAAAGCTAGTTTGCATTTTCTTCGCAAATACTTTTTCTTCTTCGGTATACATTACACCACCTACTTTTTCCAAATTAGGTTGCATCACATCGGCCAATGTTTTATTTAACAACAAATCATGTGTTCCATCTATAACCTCAAATTTCATTGTTGTCCCTGTACCCAATGCAGCTCCTTCAGCAGCTTTTACCACTCTATCAAAAATTTCAACCACTTTATCACGTTTAGGATGACGCACGTAATAAAACACTTCTGCAAAATCTGGTACTACATTTGGTGCTTTACCTCCATTGGTAATCACGTAATGAATTCTTGTTTCTTGTGGAATGTGTTCACGCATCATGTTCACCATATTATCCATTGCTTCTACTGCGTCTAAAGCGGAACGGCCTTGTTCAGGTTGTGCGGCAGCATGTGCAGAGATTCCATAAAATCTAAACTTGGCTGATTTATAAGCCAAAGCACTTTTCATGGTTACCTCATTCTTATTGCTAGGATGCCAATGAATTACTGCATCAACATCATTAAACAAACCGGCACGTACAAGGTAAACTTTTCCACCGCCACCTTCTTCGGCTGGACTGCCATAGACTCTAATTGTCCCTTTTAATTTGCCTTCTGCAATTAACTGCTTTATAGCAATTCCAGCAGCAACCGACCCCGTACCAAATAGGTCATGACCACATCCATGTCCTGCAGACTTTCCATCAATAATGGATTTTTCAGGACTTGATGATTGTGACAAACCTGGCAAAGCATCATATTCTGCTAAAATTCCAATAACAGGTTTTCCAGATCCATAAGAAGCAACAAATGAGGTTGGCATCCCGGCAACTCCAATTGCAACATTAAATCCAGCTTCTTGTAAATGTTGAATATGTAATTGAGCACTTTTAGTTTCTTTGAAACCAACTTCGGCCCAATTCCATAATGCTAGGGTAGTCGCTTTATCAGATGTATATCTTTTTTCAAGAAATCTATTGACTTCAGTTTTAGCATCCGTAACATTTGAAACCAATTGCGCACTCAAAACGGAACAATTAGCAACAAAGAATGTAAAATATATAATAATTTTTTTTAACATAAAATTTATCCAAATAATTAAAAAATGAGGAATTAGAATTGGTCATCCATTGCGAAATTGGGCTTTCTAGTTTTCCATTTACCTCTTGTAAAATCTGGAATCTCTTGAACTTGTCCCTGTTCGGCAATAGACTTTTCGGAAAGGGGAGTAATGGCATACCAAGTTGCCAAATCATAAACATCTATTGGAAAGGGCACATTTCTTTTAATACATTCAATAAATGCATTTTCTACAAAAAAGTCCATTCCTCCATGACCAGCACCTTCGGCATCTTTTTCAAATCTTTTCCAAAGCGGATGATCATGCTCCTTTAAATAAGATTCCGGATTCTCCCAAACATGTGGTTTTGGGGAGATGCCCTCAATATATATATGTCCAGCATTAAATGCACCAGAACTAAAGTCCTGCCATAAACCCTGGGTACCCTGAACACGGAACCCTAAATTATATGGACGCGGTGAATTGGTGTCGTGGGTTAATATAATAGTCTCTCCATTATGGGTCTGAATTTGAGTGGTTACAATATCTCCTAATTTAAATTTTAATTTCGCATTTGGATGATTTTCACCACCTTGTGGATGGTTAACTATATATTTATGTAAACCTCTTGCTTTAGTAGCTACTGAAGATAATCTAGTGAGTCTATTGCCTCTATTGGCATCAATCATCATTGCCACAGGACCAAGACCATGGGTTGGATACAATTCGCCATTCCTATATAAGGAGTGATTTGTTCTCCATTTAGCTTCACTAAATCCTTTTTCACCAAATTCAACCCCTGAATTATATGGAGTAATGCCATTGTTAAACTTAACACCCCTTAAATCGTGCTCATAACCACCTTGTAAGTGCAAAATCTCCCCAAACATACCTTTTCTTACCATATTATATACTGCCAAAACATCGCGTCTATAACATACATTTTCCAAGCACATAACAGGGACACCTGTTTTCTCGCTTGCATTGACAATATCCCAGCAGTCTGTCAATTTAATAGCGCCACAAACCTCAACACCTGGAATAATACCATGATGAATGGCTTCTAGGGCTTGAGGGATATGCCATTCCCAAGGTGTAGCAATTATAACTGCATCAATATCAGTATGTTGTAAGAGTTGTTTGAAATTTTCATTTCCATTGCTATATTCAATAGCTGCTGGACGGCCTGCATCTTTAAGTAGCTTCTGAGCAATTGCCAACATGCTTTTATCTGGATCTGCAAAAGCTACAATAGTAGTGTCATTACGCTGACAAAGCATTTCTATATGGTTCTGGCCACGCATGCCAGTACCAATAACACCCAGACGTACTTTTTCTTTCTTTACACTAGACTGAGCTTTTATAAATTGAGGACTAAGACCTAGTGCCATTGTGGTTAAACTAGCGTCTTGAACAAATTTTCGTCGGCTAAAATTAGTCGGCATAATCGTATAATTTAGATATACAAATTACTCATTTAAACTAATATTCATAAGCTTAAACTATAGAATTTTGGCATAAAATTTTAGTTTAAGAAATGATCCATTTCAAGCATTTCAATTCCAGATACTTAACTTGTTTGCTCAATCCTAAACAATATTTAGATGAATTCTATAGTCTGACACATGGTATGTATTTAAAGCACATATGCAACCAAAGCCAATACTATCTTCAATCATAGCAAATCTAACCTAGATTTAAATCACATATTTTATCTTATAATTAACATTATGTTAAATAGTATTTTACAACAAAACCCCCGATTGCTCGAGGGTTCTGTTTATAGGGATTTAAAATCTTGGTCTACTATTGGTACTTATCGTGTAATTTATCGTAGATATTGAATTTCAAGTCTGCTTCGTCAGAAGCTTTCTGATCTTTACCACGAGCTTTATCACGCTTGTATGCATATAAAGTTGCTAAGAAATCTACGGATCTGGAAGCAACATTTTTTTCAGCTCTTTCTAATTTTTCTTTGTCTTTAAGTACATCAAAAGCTTTTGTAATCCATACAATTGAAGCATCTACTTTCTCTTTAATTTTTGGCTCAAGTACTACATTCAACTTTTTGATTGAATCTTGTTGAGCTTTAAATGCTGCATCGAATGCTAATTTCTTCTTAGGATCTTTTGGTGCAACTGGCTTATTAGCGTTCAAAGTTTGTAAAGACTTAATGTTTTGACCTGCTTTTTCATCTAAAATGGTGAATTGGTTATAGTATGCAATACCAATATTAAATGCGGCTGCATAGTTCTTAGGATTCATATCATAAGCTTTCTTATACGCATCGGCTGCTTTTTCAATGTATTTATCGGTGTTGGCATCATCCCCTTTACCACTCATAAACATGTCACCATACATTTGATACTCAGTTTCAGTTAATTTTCCAGCTGCCACTTTTTGATCATATAAAGCTACTTTCTCTTCAATTGATAAGTTCTTGTCGATATATTCTGTTGTGTAGTCTGTCCATGATTCTTTAGGGTAAGCAGCTTCTGCTGCTGCTAAAGTTGCATCAAAATTAGCTTTATCCTTTTTAGCTATATACTGCATAATTACATATCTGTATACATCAACATATTCAGGAGCAAAAACTTTATACCCAATTAAACGATTGTAGTAAGCTAATGTTTGGTCTACATTGCCAGCATTTTGATTAGCGTAACCAGCATATACCAATGATGTAGTATCAAATTTTTGTTTAGAAGATGACCAGCCATTCGTAAAAATAATATCACTAAATGATACTGCATTCTCAAAACTGCTTGCAGCTAATTTCCAATTTTTAGTATTAAATGCATTTACACCATCTTTAAAACTTTTCAAATACACATCAAAAAACGGATCTTGACCATTTTCTTTAGCAATTGGGAACCCTTTTTCTTTGTCTAACTTGATATATTCATCAATGGAAGCTTTCACTTGTGCGTATGCATCTGGATTTTTAGCAGCATCTTTATTCAAACCACTATAAATTTTCGCTTTCCAATAATACCCTTCTGCTGTTGTTGCTGCAGCTGGTTTTTTGGCAATCACTTTTTCATATTCACTTTTTGCAGCATCATATTGACCAATTACCATATTAGTCTGTACTTTTTTGAAGTCCTGTGCGTTTACCATTTGGAAACCCAACATAAGCGCTAGAACAGTTAAGATCCTTTTCATATTTATCGTTTTTGTTGTAAAATTTTATTTTTGTTTATACTGTTATTATTCCACCGGCGTATCATCGCCTTCGTTATTTAAGGTATCATCAATTGGAGCATCAGACGATGAAGTTCCGCTCACATCAGACGATGAGTTTCCTTCTACATCAGAGGATGCCTCTGCATCAACTTCCTCACCTTGATCACCAATTTTAGAAGTAGCTGCAATTTCATCACCCTCGTCTAAACGAATTAATTTAACACCCTGTGTAGCTCTACCCGCTTCACGGATTTCATTAATGCTTGTACGAATAGTTACACCCGACTTACAGGTAATGATCAAATCATCAGATTCTAATACATCCATTAAACCAACCAAGCTTCCTGTTTTTTCAGTGACATTAATTGTCTTAACACCCTTACCACCACGATTGGTAATACGGTATTCGTCAATTGGAGTACGCTTACCAAAACCTTGTTGGCTTACTACTAATATAGTACGGTCTTTGTCTTCTCTGCTTACACAAACCAATCCTACTACTTCGTCGGTTTCATCGTCTACCTCAATACCCGCAACCCCAATGGCTCCGCGTCCTGTTGGTCTTACTTTTTCTTCAGGGAAACGAATAGCTCTACCCGACTTGATGGCCATCATCACTTCATTGTTACCATCCGTTAAACGAGCTGCTAATAATTCATCTCCTTCGTTAATAGTAATGGCATTCACACCACTAACCCTTGGACGGCTAAATTCTTCCAAACAAGTTTTCTTAATAATACCTTTCTTAGTACATAAAATTATATAGTGGTTGTTCACATATTCTTTATCATCCAACTTACGCACTTCAATGATGGCTTTCACTTTATCATCTGGTGGTAATTGAATTAAGTTTTGAATAGCTCTACCCTTGCTTGTTTTTTCTCCTTCTGGAATTTCATACACACGCATCCAGAAACAACGGCCTTTTTCGGTAAAGAACAACATAGTATCATGTGTAGAAGCAATAAATAAATGCTCTACATAATCTTCCTCACGTGTCTTAGAACCAATGGCACCGCGGCCTCCACGCTTTTGTTGGCGATATTCAGAAACCGATGTACGTTTGATATAACCTAAATGAGAAATGGTAATAACTACATCTTCCTCTTCAATTAAATCTTCGATACGCATTTCGTCAGCTAAATATTGAATTTCGGTTTTACGTTCGTCACCGAATTTTTCTTTTACCTCTAACAACTCAGTTTTGATTAATTCAAAACGTAAATGTTCGCTGCCTAATAATTCTTTTAAAGAAGCAATTAACTTCATTAATTGATCAAATTCTTCTTTAATTTTTTCACGCTCCATGCCCGTTAAACGCTGCAATCTTAATTCCAAGATGGCTTTGGCCTGGATCTCTGAAATACCCCAACCTGCTGTAATTAAGGCTTCCTTGGCAGCTTCAGGATTGGCTGAATTTCTAATTAATCGAATTACTTCATCTAAATGATCTAAAGCAATTAAATAGCCTTCTAAAATATGTGCACGCTCTTCGGCTTTTCTTAATTCAAATTTTGCACGACGAATTACAACCTCCATTCTAAACTCAATGAACTCAGAAATTAAATCCTTTAAGTTCATGATTTTTGGACGGCCTTTAGTCAATGCTACGTTGTTAATTCCATAGCTGGTTTGTAATTCCGTAAACTTATACAATTGGTTAATGATAACCTGTGCTACTGCATCTTTCTTTAATTCAATAACAATACGTGTTCCTTCACGTTTGTTACTTTCATTGTTTACATGAGAGATGCCTTCAATAGTTTTATCAACTACTAACTGACCAATACGATCGGTTAAATTATCACGATTTACTTGGTAAGGAATTTCATGAATCACTATCATTTCACGACCATTCCCCTTGGTTTCTACATTACATTTTCCACGTAAAACCACACGTCCACGGCCCGTCATCAAACCTTGCTTCACTCCCTCCATTCCGTAAATCACACCACCTGTAGGGAAATCGGGTGCTTTTACGAAATTGATTAATTCTTCAATGGTAATATCACGATTTTCAATATAAGCAATACATCCATCCACTACTTCACCCAAATTGTGTGGAAGCATATTTGTAGCCATACCCACCGCAATACCCGATGAACCATTCACCAACAATTGAGGAATACGCGTAGGTAGTACGCTTGGCTCTTCTAAGCTATCATCAAAGTTGAGTTGAAAATCAACAGTGTCTTTTTCTAAATCGTCTAGCATGGCTTCAGAAATACGTTGTAAACGTGCTTCTGTATAACGCATAGCTGCTGGAGGATCACCATCTTGGTTACCAAAGTTACCTTGTCCATCTACTAACTTGTAACGCATAGTCCACTCTTGAGCCATACGCACCAATGTATCATAAATGGCAGAGTCTCCATGAGGGTGAAACTTACCCATTACTTCTCCGACAATACGGGCAGATTTTTTATAAGGCTTATTGCTATTATTACCTAATTCATGCATTGCGAATAACACGCGACGATGAACTGGCTTAAAACCATCTCTTACATCAGGTAAAGCACGTCCAACAATTACCGACATTGAATAGTCAATGTAGGATGTTTTCATTTGCTCTTCAATATTGACCCTTATTACACGATCATTGTCTTGTGTCTGTTCTGGGCCTAAATTTTCATTCAAATTGTCTTCCATAAATGTTACTTTCTTTTCGCCAATTTGTTCATGCAAAAATTGCATAAACGGACTAGTTACGAAGATAACTTTTACACCTCTTTTTTTGGTTTTTTAAGGGCTTATTTTAGCACCCATTTATCCACAGTTTTAGTGGCAATTGTGGGTAATAAATGCTAACTTTAAATGACCCATTTTAAATGGCTTATCAAACTTATAATAAGACCAAAATGCGTACACAAATTCTAGTACTTGGCGCAGGAAAATCTGCAACCGTTTTAATTGAATATCTACAAAAAAAAGCAGTTGAAAACAATTGGTATTTGATTGTAGCGGATGGTGATAAACAGTTGGCTGAAAAAAAATGGAACAACGCTAAAAACGGCCATGCTGTTGGGTTTGATATAGAAAATGAAAAAGTTAGAAATAGCTATATACAAGCAGCAGATGTGGTAGTTTCCATGTTACCTGCCTTCTTACATTTTTTAGTTGCAAAAGATTGTTTACGACAATTAAAACCATTGTTCACCGCCTCATATGTTGATGAAAATATGAAGTCAATTGAGGCTGAATTAAAGGATAAAAATTTGTTGTTTTTATGTGAAATGGGATTAGATCCTGGCATTGATCATATGAGTGCGATGGAATTAATTCATCGAATTCAAAATAAAGGGGGCATTATTACTAGTTTTAAGTCCCATTGTGGGGGTTTAATTGCTCCAGAAAGCGACGATAATCCCTGGCATTATAAAATAAGCTGGAACCCCCGAAATATCATATTAGCAGGGAAGGCAGGTGCCCTATTTTTAGAAGCTGGCAAAGAGCAGCATTTAAATTATGTGGACTTGTTTCATAAAGCTCCAACTATCACTGTTCCTGAAATTGGTACGCTCTCCTACTACCCTAATAGAAATTCACTTTCTTATATTGAAACCTATCAATTGCAGGGTATACAAAATTTTGTAAGGACCACTTTAAGGCATCCAGCATTTTGTACTGGGTGGGATGCCATTATTAAATTAGGACTTACTAGCGAAGAATCCATTTTAATCACACCAAATGAAACAGTGCATGGATGGTTCAAAAAACATATCGTAACCAATAATTTAGAACCCGTATATGCGCAAATGCTTTTAGATGAAAATTTAAAAGAACAGCTAATTTACATTGGTCTTGAAGATACAGTTCATATTCCCAGCCATTTGAATAATAATGCAGCCATATTACAGTGGCTTTTAGAAGCTAAATGGAAACTAGCTGAAGAGGATAAAGACATGGTAGTAATGATGCACGAAATAGCTTATCAATTACATGACCTTACACATTCGGTAAAAAGCTACTTAGTCATAAAAGGGCAAAATGCACAAGAAACTGCCATGGCCAAAACGGTTGGATTACCACTTGCCATGGGTGTTTGCGCTTATTTAAAAGGAGAAATAAAATTGACTGGATTACATATACCTACACATCCAAGTATTTATACTCCTATCTTAAAATCGTTAGCCGAGGAAGGTATTCAATTTGTAGAAACGGAATTATAAATTATTTATTGGGCTCCCACTCAAAATCCAGCTGACGCTTATCTAAGTTAGCTGCTACCACTTTAATCATGATTTTATCGCCCATACTAAATTTCCTACCCGATCTTAAACCTACTAAAGAATAATTCGATTCTACTAATCTAAAATCATCTATACGTGACAATGTAGTAATACTTACCAAGCCTTCACATTTGTGCTCTACAGTTTCTACCCAAAATCCGAAACTGGAAACACCACTTATAACTCCTTCAAAAGTATGTCCAAGGAACTGGCTCATAAATTCTACTTGCTTGTATTTATTTGATGCTCTTTCTGCTTCCATTGCAGCTCTCTCACGCTCACTACAATGCACACATTTTTCTTCCATAGTACTGTCATTCATTGGATTACCCAATAAAACAGATTGTACAACGCGGTGAACCATTACATCGGGATATCGACGAATAGGGGAAGTAAAATGACAATAATGTTCGAAACCTAAACCATAGTGGCCAATATTATTGGTAGTATATACCGCTTTTGCCATGGTACGAATACCTAGTTGTTCTAAAACATGTTGCTCGGGTTTGCCATGTGCTGCTAGCATTAAATCATTAAAACTATGGGCAATGCTATCAGGACTTGTCAAGTCAAATGGATATCCATGTGATTTTGCGAATGCTACAAAGGGTGCTAATTTGTCTTCATTGGGCTGATCATGCACACGGTACGGAAAAGGAATAGTTTCTTTTTTAATTTTTATCTGTCCCATTTTCTCAGCAATTAATTGATTGGCTTTAAGCATTAATTCCTCAATTAATTGATGTGATTCCTTGCTTTCTTTTACGGTAATACCAGTTGGTTTACCTTTCTCATCAAGTGTGAATCTTACTTCTTGCGAAGAAAAATTAATAGCACCATGATCAAATCTTGCCTTTCTTAATTTTTGCGTAAAATCCAATAACCACAATACTTCTGCACTATGATCCCCTATTTTAGTATCAATAATTTCTTGTACTTGTTCATAGGTAAAACGACGATCAGAATAAATAATAGTTTTACCATACCATGTTTGTACTATTTTTCCTTGATCATTAATTTCGAATGTTGCAGAAAAAGTTAGTTTCTCTTCATGAGGTCTTAAGGAACATAGTTCATTAGAAATACGCTCAGGAAGCATTGGATAAACCCTGTCTGGCAAATAAACCGATGTGGCACGCTCAAAAGCTTCCTTGTCTATTGCAGTATCTGGTTGAACATAATGACTTACATCGGCAATATGTACCCCAATTTCAATATTCCCATTTTCTAATTTTTGAAAAGAAATAGCATCATCAAAATCTTTTGCATCAACAGGATCAATCGTAAAGGTTAATACTTTTCTGTAATCTTTTCTTTTTGCAATTTCTTGTTCCGTAATTTTATCACTTAGTGATCTAGCAAATGCCAATGTTTCTTCACTAAATTCTAAAGTAAAGCCGGCTTCTGCAACAATGGATTTCATTGCCAAATCATTCTCTTGTTCAGGTGTAAATACACTTACCACTTCCCCTTCTGGTTTGCGATTGGCATTTTCCCATTTAGTCAATTGCACAATAACTCTGTCCTTATCTTTTGCCCCTTTTAATTTATTCATTGGGACATAAATATCAGGCATTGGATACAAGGTACTTGGAATAAAAAATGCAGTCCTTTCCATTACTTGCATTGTACCCGCAAAAGAAACCTGTTTCCTTTTTAATACTTCCAATACCTTGCCTTCTTTTTTACCGGTACCTTGTCTAATTTTAGTAATTTTCACTGCAACTTCATCCCCTTTTAATGCAGTATTAAAGTCGGTTGGGAAAACGAGTATATCATTTTCCATATTGGGTACCATTACAAAACCCATTCCTGATTTTGCAATATCTAATACACCTTTATATGTTGTAGCTAAATTGGTTTGTTTGGTAGTATGATGTGTTTTCTTTGTCGACTTTTTGGTCGATTTATGTGTCGTTTTTTTGGTTGTGTTCTTTTTAGTTCCCATTTGTGTTTGTATAAAATTGTGCTAGATAATCAATAACCAATTTATTAAATGCTGCTTCGGCATTAAATAGAAAATGGGGCTTAATTGGTAAGACATATAAAGGAATATCGTGTAACTCTTCTGTGTACTTCACTAATCTCACCGCATCTTTTTCGGTTGTTAAAATTAACTTGCTTTTGGATGTTATTTGATCAAACTTTTCTTTGATTTCATTTAAGTCTTCAATTGAAAATATATGATGATCACTATAACTAATTTGATAATAAGTATGTGTGTTTTCGTGCAAATATTCTTTTAAAGGCAATGGATTGGCAATACCACATACTAGTAAAACCTCATCCCGCATTGTGAGTACCCATTGTTCACTTGGATTGTAAATATGATACGGTGTCTCATAAGCAATACAAGTGAAAAATACACTCTGATGTTGCGCTGGATATAATTTATCAATAATCTCATCTCTTTCTTCTTCTGATAGATTCGCTGGACATTTAGTTACAACAATAATATCTGCTCTTTTTGCCGATTTGCGTTCATCCCTTAAATCACCAGTTGGAAAAAAAATATCATCACAGTATAAATTGTTGTAGTCGGTCAACAAAATATTATATCCTGCCACAATTTCCCTATGTTGAAATGCATCATCTAAAATAACTGCTTGTAAATTGGGTACATCTTGAATAAGTTGCGGAATGGCTTCAATTCTTCTTTCTCCAACTGCCACAGATACATTTGGATATTTTATATGAAATTGCATAGGTTCATCCCCAATTTCTAAAGCAGTAGTACTAGCTCCTGCCAAAGCATAACCTTTAGTTTTTCTTTTATAGCCCCTACTAAGGGTAGCAACTTTATATTGTTCAGATAAAATAGACAATAAATGTTCTACCATTGGTGACTTACCAGTACCTCCTAAAGACAAGTTGCCAATACAGATCATTGGAACATTGAATTTGACAGATTTAAAATACTGTTTATTGTACATCCAGTTCCTTAACGAAACTATCCAACCATATAACAAAGCAAATGGTAAAAGTAAAACTCTAAAAGATTTTAAAAATAGGTTGTTAAAATTCATAACTATTCCAAGGCGTGATGCACTGAGTTAAAGGTACGTCAAATTCATGGGTATCCTCTATATTTGGGATAGGCTCAAAGTAAGAAATCCCAATTCTTTTTTTGTCTTTAGGATAATGTTCAAAATATCTATCATAAAATCCCTTTCCAAAGCCTACTCTATGCCCATTTAGATCAAAACCAAGCATTGGTACCAAAATTACATCAAGCTGAACTGCTTCCACTTTATTTAAGGGCAAGGGTTCTTGTATACCCCATTTATTTTCACTAAGGCTTTCCGTTTCTGCATAAAAATCCATTGTTGTCTCATCTCCATTTATCCTTGGATAAGCCATGGTTAACCCAGGAATGATGGCTTTTAAATATTGCGCTAGCAATAATGCATTGGGTTCATTTTGTGCTTCCATTGGGAAAAAACTACCCACACAAAAAGTATCGCCCCAGTCTAACCTTTGGAATTGAATTAATAATAAATCATCCAACTTTAAACAATCGGAAGGGGTTAGTGATTTACGTTTTTCAGATAATATTTTACGTGCTTCCCTTTTTAACATAATTCAATTTACTCAAAAAAACTAAATATCGTAGAGCCGTAATTGCGTTCAAAACTGTACCCAGGAAATTTTTTATAATCGTTTCTTGGCGTATGTTCTAAAATAAAATATCCTTCTGGACTAATTAATTTTCTATCAACTATTATTCTTGGCAAATCATCTATCGTATTTAAAGCATAAGGAGGACCAGCAAAAATAATATCATATTGATTATTACAGCTATTTAAAAATTGAAATACATCCATGCGCATTATTTGTACATTATCAATTTTTAGCATTTCCACATTCTTCTTAATAAAGTCCAACATTTGAGGATCCTTCTCTACAATAGTTAAATTTTCCGCTCCTCTAGAAGCAAGCTCGTAACTTATACAACCCGTTCCTCCAAATAAGTCTAAAGTACGGGCACCTTCAATTTGTACCCTGTTTTGCAAAATGTTAAACAACCCTTCTTTCGCAATATCAGTAGTTGGCCTTGTATAAGGCATATTGTGGGGTGGATTGATTTTTCTTCCACCAAATTTTCCTGAAATAATTCTCATTAAAAAATAAAATAAGTAGAATAAATAGGTTGGATATTAGTGGTATTCACAATTTCAATTGATTTGAAACTTTTTCCAATTTCATTTATAAATTCATGTTGTAAACTATTGTAACCCCATACTTTTAAATCTGTTTCAGTGATATTCAAATTAGTTAATGCACAAGCGTTTAAAATAGTGTAACTATTCTGGTCATTACCTTCAATTGGAAAATAGTTTATTAGCTGAGTTCTACCTTCATTTAAAAGTCGAATACAATAGTTATTCTCAAATAAATAAATTAATGCATGATTATTAGCCTCTGCAGCCAAGACATATTCTGCATAATGATGCCAAACGCCTGTTGGAAATGATCTTGATAAAATAGTACTTAAAGCATCAGGCACTGAAAAAATAATGGTGTAGTTTTCGTCATAAGGAGTTAGGTACAATTCCTCATCATTCAATGGTCCGTGCACTAAATTCAATTCCTGCTGGTATAAAAGAGTATCCTCGTTTTCCTGTTTTTTTGTCAATATAAATCTGGCGCTATTCCAAACAAAATAGATATTCCCATATGTATTTTGTATCAGTTTTGAATTGTTCTGCAAATAAGCTACCAACTGATGCCAACCTGTATTTTCGACATTATTTACAAACTGTTCAAGTGCTACAAATTCATTTTTTTGTGTATGCTTTACTGAGAAAACAATACTCTCTTTATCAACAATTAAGTACAAATCCTCTACTTTATTGTTGGGTGTGCTTTCCAATGCGCTATAAATCCCAATTTTCTTTTTTGCCATAGGGTAAAATCTTATGCAATGATATAAAAAAAGGGGCAGTTCTTTGCTAAAACTAATTGTAGATTTGTGAAATATGAGTGATTTACACACTACCCCATCCTTACAAGTAAACGTTTCAAGTAAGCAAATATTGGCTATTTCCATCCCAATAGCTTTGGCCATATTAGTACCCCAAGTAAACTTTGTGATTAATAATATCTTTTTAGGAGCACTAAGTAGTCAAGCATTAGCCATCGCTGGCATTACGGGTGTCTATTACTTGATATTTGGTGTAATGGGACAAGGTCTAAACAATGGATTACAGGCTTTAATATCTAGAAGGGCTGGAGAAAACAGAGTAGATGAAATTGGTATTTTATTCTCTCAAGGTGTGATTATTTCATTGTTCTTATCTATTATTGGGATATCGTTTACCTATTTTATTGCACCCTCAATTTTTCATAAATTATTGCATGATGGGAATATTACACATACCGTTATTGAATTTTTGAAAATTAGAATTTGGGGCATTCCATTCCTATTTATTTATCAAATGCGCAATGCGCTTTTGGTGGGTACCAATCAGAGTAAATTTTTAATTATTGGCACCGCCACTGAAGCAATTGTAAATATATTTTTTGACTACAGTTTAATATTTGGACATTTTGGATTTAAGGCAATGGGATTAAACGGCGCAGCATACGCATCCATTCTAGCCGAAATAATGGGCTTACTCATTATTTATTTGGTTATTCATTTTCAAAAAATTGGATCCCGATTTGAACTTTTTAAAAGATTTTCATTCAAATGGGATTATATAAAATTAATTCTTGTACAGTCAAGCCCTATTATGGCGCAGTACATGATTAGTATTATTAGTTGGGAATTTTTCTACATCCTTATTGAACATAGAGGTGAGCAATCATTAGCAGTATCTAACTCAATGCGCAATATTTTTGGTTTTTTTGGCAGCTTTACTTGGGCTTTTGCAGCTACTTCCAACACTATGGTAAGTAATATTATAGGTCAAAATATGCATGACAAAGTAATTCCATTAATCATCAAAATAATGAAATGGAGTTTAGGTTTTGCCATCGCTGTCTTTGTACTTCTTAATATTTTTGCACATCAATTTTTATCTATCTACGGACAAGGAGATGGATTTTTACAAGAAGGAATACCCGTATTAAGAGTGGTTTCCTTTGCATTATTATTAATGTCTATTGCTACAGTTTGGTTGAATGCAGTTACAGGAACAGGTCAATCTAAAATAAATTTAGCAATTGAATTCGTAGCCATTATTATTTACATTACCTATAGTTATTTGACAATTGAATATTATCAATTGCCTATTACCATTGGCTGGATGTGTGAAGTAATCTATTGGATTAGCCTACTTATTCCATCCTTTTTGTACATTAAATCTATGCGTTGGAAAGGAATAAAGATTTAAAAACCAAGTACTCAATTACTTTCTTAATTTTTCTATCGAAACAGTTGTATCCCCTTCAAAAAAAGGAATGGGTAGTTTTTGCTTTGTGATAGATACAAATACCTTTTCTGCAATTGGATGTTCCAATAAAACCTGATCAGCAATCTTACCAACTAAAGTTTCTAATAGTGGTGTGGGGACAGACATTACAGACTTAACAGTGTCAAATACTTTAACATAATCAATTGTTTGATCTAATTGATCAACAATTTCAACAGTGGGTGTAAAATCAATAATTACATCCACTTTAAAAGTATTACCTATTTTTTTTTCAGCTTCATATAAACCATGAAAACCTAAAAACTCCAAATTGGTTAAGCTAATGCGCATAGTGTTCAATTAGTGACCTTTTGCAGTTAAATATCGCTCTGCATCCAATGCCGCCATACATCCACTTCCAGCAGCAGTTACTGCTTGACGATAATTTTTATCTTGTACATCACCAGCTGCAAAAACACCTTCCACATTGGTTTTCGTTGTACCAGGTTGAGTTAAGATATATCCAGTTTCATCCATATTTAAGTAGTCCTTAAAAATATCACTATTCGGCTTATGTCCAATAGCAACAAAAAATGCACTTACTGGGATTTCTTGTAATTCATTCGTTTTATTATTTTTAACGCGTACCGCCTGAACTGTTTTCTCTCCTAAAATTTCGTCCGTTTCTGTATTAAAATACACTTTAATATTTGGTGTGTTCAAAACTCTATCCTGCATAACTTTACTCGCGCGCATTTGGTCCTTACGCACAATCATATGCACTTGAGAACACATTTTAGATAGATAATGTGCTTCTTCTGCAGCAGTATCTCCTGCACCTATAATTGCAACTTCTTTACCTTTAAAAAAGAATCCATCACATACAGCACATGCACTTACACCAAAACCATTTAAGCGTTCCTCACTTGGAATGCCCAACCATTTTGCACTTGCTCCTGTTGAAATGATAACTGCATCGGCTTCAATTATCTTTTCATCATCAATCCACACTTTTTTTACTTCTCCGCTAAAGTCAACTTTGGTAGCCAATCCATAACGGATATCCGCACCCATACGTGTTGCTTGTTTTTCAAAATTCACCATCATATCGGGACCTTGAATACCTTCTGGGAAGCCCGGATAATTCTCTACTTCGGTAGTAATAGTTAATTGACCACCTGGTTGAATACCTTGATATAATACTGGTTTCATATTAGCGCGCGCTGCATAAATAGCAGCTGTATACCCTGCAGGACCTGATCCTATAATTAAAATACCAACTTTTTCTGTTTCCATGATTTCTTATTTTATACGACTTTATACGTTTTATAAGTGTCGAAATTAGTTAAAAAAAAGCCCCGACAAATCTTGTAGATCGTTGGGGCTTTTTAAGATATTGTTATTAAATAGCCCCGATGAGGTGCTAAAACAATTATTTAATGATTTTTTCTAGCCTTTATATTTTATAAAAGGTGCAGAAAAAATTAGCCCAAATAAGCTTTTAACGCATTGCTATATCTTGCTTTCTGCAAACGCTTAATAGCACGTTCTTTAATTTGTCTAATTCTCTCTTTTGTTAAATCGTATTTGATACCAATTTGCTCAATGGTCACCCCATTTTCTCCATCTAAACCAAAATAAGCATTCACAATTTCAGCTTCTCTTGGACTCAATGATTTTAAAACACGACGAATTTCTTCTCTTAATGAATCTTTCATTACGTCTTCATCAGTATCAGAACCACCTTCTAATAAATCACCCATGGCAACATCTTCTGCTTCATGAACTGGAGCATCTAATGAAGTATGGCGTGTATTAGACTGGAAAATATTGTTGATTTCAGTTTCTGACATTTCCAAGATGCCTGCTAATTCTTCTGTTGAAGGCTCACGTTCATGCTCTTGTTCAAAAGCCATATATGCTTTGTTGGCCTTATTATAAGTACCAATTTTATTTTGTGGCAAACGAACCAAACGACCTTGCTCAGCCAAAGCTTGCAAAATAGATTGACGGATCCACCAAACCGCATAAGAAATGAATTTAAAACCCTTCGTTTCATCAAAACGTTGAGCAGCTTTAATTAAACCTAGGTTACCCTCATTAATTAAATCACTCAATGATAAACCTTGGTGTTGGTATTGTTTAGCAACAGATACAACGAAACGTAAATTGGCTTGTACCAATTCATCCAACGCACGTTGGTCGCCCATTTTAATTTGTTGCGCTAATGTTGTTTCCCTTTCAGGATTAATCATCGAAATTTTAGAAATCTCTTGTAAGTACTTTTCAACCGCTTGAGAGTCTCTGTTGGTAATCTGTGTAGCAATTTTAAGCTGCCTCATGCAAAGAATTTATTTAGGTATATAACGTAAGAAACACTAAAATAGTATAGTGTTGCCAGTCTGCAAAGGTACTATTTTGAGATGAAATACACAAATATTGATTGTTAAGGACTTATTACAAAAATTTGAAGCCAAAAAGAGTCATTTTAACCTATTTTTTGAGGTTAATCCCCCCTCTAGAATTATCTTCGCAAAATGATAGACTACCGATCCGATACCGTCACTAAACCAACGCCTGAAATGTTGGCATTTATGCATGCAGCCCCAGTTGGGGATGATGTTTTTGGAGAGGACCCAAGTATCAATGCCCTGGAAAGAATTACAGCCGCAAAATTTGGAATGGAAGCTGGACTATTTTGTCCTAGTGGCACTATGACCAATCAATTAGCCATTAAAACACATACCCAAGCTGGTGATGAGGTTATATGTGACGAATTATCACATATATACCAATATGAAGGAGGAGGCATTGCATTTAATGCAGGATGTTCAGTTAAATTATTGCATGGAGATAGAGGACTCGTTAATGCACAGCAGGTTTTAGCAGGCATCAACCCCGAAGATGTTCATAAACCAATAAGTAGCCTTGTAAGCTTAGAAAATACAAGTAACCGAGGTGGAGGCGCATGTTACCAACTTGACGATTTTTATGCGATCAAAAAAGTAACAGATGCCCATAAATTAGCCCTTCATTTGGATGGTGCAAGATTATTTAATGCAATTGTCAAAAACAATGAAGCAGCTATCGAATATGGCAACATATTTGATTCAATTTCTATATGTTTAAGCAAAGGCTTAGGTGCACCAGTTGGAAGCGTACTAATTGGATCTAGTCAATTTATTAAAAAAGCCCGCAGGTGGAGAAAAGTTTTTGGAGGTGGCATGCGACAAGCGGGAATCCTAGCTGCAGCTGGAATTTATGCTTTAGATCATCATATTGATAGACTTGCAGAAGATCATAAAAATGCATTTATATTAAGTGAGGAATTAGCAAAAAAAGATTTTGTAGTATCCATACTGCCCGTAGAAACCAATATTGTCATCGTAACTATTGGAGGTAGATATACAGCGGCTAATTTTGCTGCTGCATTAAAGGAAAAAGGCATTTTATCTATTGCCATGACCCCTACACAAGTGCGATTTGTATTTCATCTAGATATTACTGAATCGGATTTGGCAAAAACAATTGAGGTCATTAAAGCGTTATAATAAACTTAAAGCAATCATAAACAATAATAAAGAAGAAGACATGTTAGAAAGAATTAATCCAACAACAACACAGGCATGGTTTGTATTAAAGAAACACTATGAGGAAGAGATGAGTCGTAAGCATATGAGAGATTTATTTGCAGCTGACGAAAAACGATTTGAAACTTATTCTATCTCTACACCTGAAATATTATTTGACTACTCAAAAAATATTATTACCGAAAAAACGATTCAACTTTTATTACAATTAGCAAAAGAATGTTCTTTGCAATCCGCAATTGAGGCTCAGTTTGCTGGACAAGCAATTAATGAAACTGAAAACAGAGCAGTTTTACATACCGCATTAAGAAATTTATCGGACACACCTGTATTAGTTGATGGAGCAGATGTAATGCCAGAAATAAAACGTGTCCTAAAGCAAATGAAAACTTTTTGTACTTCCATTCACAGTGGAGAACATAAAGGATATACTGGTAAAAAAATTACGACAATCGTTAATATTGGTATTGGAGGTAGTGACCTTGGTCCTGTAATGGTTACCGAAGCCTTAAAGCCATATTGGGTAGAAGGCATGCAGGTATATTTTGTGAGCAATGTTGACGGAACACATATTGCAGAAACTTTAAAGAAAGTAAATGCAGAAGAAACATTGTTTTTAATTGCTTCCAAAACATTTACTACACAGGAAACCATGACCAATGCCCATACAGCACGTACTTGGTTTTTACAACATGCAAAGGAAGAGGCACATATTGCTACACATTTTGTGGCTTTAAGTACCAATGAAAAAGCGGTGAATGCATTTGGTATTAGCAGTAAAAACATGTTTGAATTTTGGGATTGGGTTGGTGGCAGATATTCTTTGTGGAGTGCTATTGGCTTATCAATTGCATTAACAATTGGATATGACAATTTTGAATCCTTGTTAAAAGGCGCACATGAAGCTGACAATCATTTTAAACAAACACCATTCGATAAAAATATTCCTGTGATCATGGCCTTATTGGGCATTTGGTACACTAACTTTTTTGGTGCACAAAGTGAGGCTATCCTACCCTATGATCAGTATATGCATCGCTTTGCCGCTTATTTCCAACAAGGCAATATGGAAAGCAATGGCAAATATGTTGATAGAAAAGGAACTGCTGTAAATTATTCAACTGGACCCGTAATTTGGGGAGAACCAGGAACAAATGGTCAACATGCATTTTATCAGTTAATTCACCAAGGCACTTTGGTCATTCCTTGTGATTTTATTGCGCCTGCAAAAACACATAATCCAATTGGGGATCATCATGATAAATTGTTAAGTAATTATTTTGCACAAACTGAGGCATTATTAAATGGTAAAACGCAATTGGAAGTGGTGGCTGAATTAACTGCCGCAAATAAATCTTCAAAAGAAATTGAATTCTTAGCACCATTTAAAGTATTTGCAGGCAACAAACCAACTAACTCATTTTTAGTAAAGCAAATCACACCTGTTACCTTAGGTTTTTTAATTGCATCTTACGAACATAAAATATTTACACAAGGCGTAATTTGGAATATTTTTAGTTATGATCAATGGGGTGTTGAATTAGGCAAACAATTAGCTAATAAAATTTTGCCTGAATTAGGAAATGATGAACCAATTAGTGGACATGATAGTTCTACAAACGGATTAATCAATCAATTCAAAGTATGGAAGAAAGCATAATAAATGCCTCAATGAATATACGACCTATTGAGCCTAATGACAATGCTGCAATTGCGAAAGTAATTAGAACCGCATTAGAAGAGTTTGGTGCCAATAAACCAGGCACTGTATATTTTGATGCAAGCACGGATGCTCTATATGAAGTATTTAGAACACCCGGTTCCTATTATTTTATTGCAACTATTAATGATGTGATTGTTGGAGGCTGTGGCATTTTTCCAACTGAACATCTTCCAGAAGGAACCTGCGAATTGGTTAAACTATATTTAAATGCAAGTGCAAGAGGCACTGGACTTGGAAAGCAATTGATGGAAAAATCCATGCAATGGGCCAAAGAAAATGGATACACACAGATTTATCTAGAATCTATGCCTGAACTTTCTAAAGCAGTTTCTATTTATGAGAAGATTGGATTTCAACGTATCAACCAACCGCTAGGAAATAGCGGTCATTGTGGATGTGATATTTGGATGACTAAACAATTGTAAAATATAAATAACGAAACTATAAATAAAAAGCCCGATCAATGATCGGGCTTTTTATTTATAAGGTAATAGTATTACCATTTGTCTACTTCCTCATTACTTAAATTATCTCCTTGACTTGCATGCGTGTCACGTGCTTCCAAAGGTTTTTTCTCAGTAATTGAAGAAGGATCAATATCATGTTCAGGCTCAGTCACTGGTGCCACTTGAGCAACAGACGCTTCTGCTACAATTTCTTGAGCTTTAGGTGCTGCATAATTAGCGTCACCTTCATACTCCCCATCGTTATCATGATTAAATGCATCGAAATCAAAATCTGGCATTAATTCTGTTTTTACATAATCAACTGCCTCTGTGATAGCTTTTAAAAACTTATTGAAATCTTCTTTATACAAGAATATTTTATGGCGATCATAACCATTATTATCAAAACGTTTTCTACTCTCAGTAATTGTTAAAAAGTAATCGTTGCCACGTGTAGCTCTTACATCAAAGAAATAAGTTCTTCTTTTACCAGCACGAATTCTTGTGCTATAAACACTCTCCACTTTTTTGTCGTTCGGCTCAAAATTCCCGTTATCCATATTTTTAAATTATAAATCTAAAATATAGAAATTGATTGAATAATAGAAATTTTGAAAAAAATATTTTATTGTTCTTGATGGGTCTGTTGAGTTCTATATAATTCTGCATACAACCCATTTTTAGCTAACAAACTTTCGTGTGTCCCTATTTCTGCTATTTGTCCCTGATCTAAATAAACAATCAAATCAAAGTTGAACCCATAAAATATTCGGTGAGTAATAAATACAGCGGTCTTTCCCTGTATATATGAAGCAAGATTATTTAGGATTGTTTGTTCAGTTTTAGCATCAACAGCACTTAAACAATCATCAAATATGTAAATGGAAGGCTGCTTTATAATAGCTCTTGAAATAGCCACCCTTTGCTTTTGCCCTCCACTCAAAGTTGTTCCTCTTTCACCAATTAAAGTGGAGAATTTATTAGACAATTGTTGAATTTCATTATATACATGTGCAGTTTGTGTAGCCGAAAGAATGTCCGCCTCTGAGGCCAATTCATCTATCCCAAATTGTATATTATTTTGAACAGAATCACTAAACAAAAACACATCTTGTTGAACATAACCTATGTTTTTTCTTAGTGATCTTATACCAATATTTTTAACATCTATATTATCTAACTTTACTAATCCAGTATTTGGATCGTACATCCTAGTAATTAATTGTGCTACAGAAGATTTCCCAGCTCCAGTTTTACCTAGTATTAAAACTTTTTGTCCAGCCTTTATGTGTAAATCAAAATTTGATAAAGCCTTGATTCCAGAATGCGGATAAATAAAGTCTACGTGATCAAAATCGATATCTCCTTTTAGGGTATCTATTTTAATGTCATTGTTTGAATGAATAGAAGGTTTAATTGCTAAAAATTCATTTAATCTTTTTTGTGAAGCGGCTGCTCTTTGAATCATACTGGCTGTCCAACCAATTGCACTCACAGGAAAAGTTAACATATTAATATAAAACACAAACTCAATAATAGTACCCACTTTACTAGGATCATGGTATGCTTGAATACCCCCAAGCAGTATGGTGAGTAATGTACTTAATCCAATCATCAATGACATTGTGGGCGTATAAAAAGCTTCCACTCTCGCAAGGCTCACAGCATTTTTACGATACAGCTCGCTATTGCGTTTGAAAAAACCTAACATAGCCGATTCTTGAACAAAAGATTTAATAACACGGATTCCTGAATAAGATTCTTGTGCGTTGGTTGTTAGGTCCGAAAGCTGTCCCTGTATCTCCTCACTCTTTTTATTAATAATTCTGTTTACTATATAAATTGTTATAGCCAAAATTGGTAATGGGGCAAGCACATACATACTTAATCGAATATCCTTACTAAACATATTAAACAAACAAAAACCTATCAAGGAAATAAGATTTATCAAATACATCAAAGATGGCCCAGTATACATTCTTACCCTACTTACATCCTCTGACATTCTGTTCATTAAATCACCAGTGCTATGTGTTTTATAAAACTCAGTATCTAATTTTTGATAGTGTGCGTACACTTGATTTTTTTGATCAAATTCAATATGTCTACTCATTACAATAATCGTCTGACGCATAAAAAACATAAATACGCTTCTTATGATGGCCAAAGCTAGAATTGTTACACTACAGAAAGTAATTAAGGAAGCAAAGCTGAATTGCATATAAGAACTAAGCTTTGCAATTGAGGAAACTATAAAATCACTATGCACAGTGTTTACTGGCTTGCCACCAGGTAGCTTTGCTTGTACCAAACTAACCACATATCCAGTAATTTGGGGTGCGAGTACAGCTAAGTAATTGGTTGCTATAACCAGCAAGATTCCAGAAAAAAACCTGAATCGATACTTCCAAAAAAAATGGTTAAGTGCAGCTAATTCTTTCAAAGGGAGGATTTTTGTAAAGATACATGGTAGTCAATTAATTAGCAGCAATGTTTGACAGAATAAAAAGCCAATATTTTTTGCATAATTGGTTTTCGTATCCTACATTTGCCGCGGAGAGATGGCAGAGCGGTCGAATGCGGCGGTCTTGAAAACCGTTGACTGTTACAGGTCCGGGGGTTCGAATCCCTCTCTCTCCGCAGCATGAAGAAAAAGGGGCTAAAAGCCCCTTTTTTTGTGCCCAAAACCGAGCATTTTCAAAGAATTTTCACAATATTCAGCCTTTAAATTCACGAAGTGACAACGGATTACGAAAAAATGAGGCATAAAGCTTGCTTTAATGCCAAATTTTTGAAGTAAGACGTTAAAAGGGCAAAGTCCTATTTAAAGGTTGAATCCTATAATCTGACAAAATGCGAAGGATTTAAATGCGAGATTTTGGGTTTGTGATTAGGGCGAATCCTCCTTTTTCTTCATGCTCGTACCCCCCAAAGATGCCGGAGCGAAGCGACGGCAATCCTTGGGGGGACGCGAAGCGACGGCCATCTTTTAAAACAAAAAGGCCACCCAACGGATGACCTTTTTGTTTTAGCTATATATAAATTATTATTGCTGCACTCCTTCCCCATGAAAACTAACCTGCTTGGTTAAATTTCCACTAAAAAAAATGGTGGCTACCTTAGAAAAGTTACCAACTGCACTTCCGTTAAACCCTAGTACAACAGAAGCATGCATGCCTGGAGCGATTACTTGTCCTTTTGTATATTTAGGTGTAGTACAACCACAACCCACCATTACATTATCAATGGTAATGGGAGCACCACTAATGTTTTCAATATCCACTGCAAATTCAGTTGGCTTACCATATGTAATTTTACCCATATCATAATTGTCATTGGTAAATTTCAACACTTTGGTAATATCTGTTGGTGCTGGATTTGTTTGTGCATTAACACTAAAAGCACCCAAAACGAACATTGCAGCAACTAAAATTGATTTCATATACATTAGAATTATGGTATAAAGATAAATTAATCTGCCAACACCCCAAATTTTCCATTTTCATAATCTTCAAATGCCTGCATAATTTCGGCACGGGTATTCATCACAAATGGTCCGTGTGCAGCAATGGGTTCTCTCAATGGCTCTCCAGATAAAATTAATACAATACTATCCTCGGAAGCTTTCACAGTAAAACTTTCACCAGTGTTGGTAAATAATGCAAAATGGTCCAAAGGCACGTCTTCCGTACCATTTACCATTACAGATCCTTCAATTACCAATAAACCAGTATTAAAATGTGGAGGAAAACTAAAATTGGCTTCAGCACCTGCTTTTAATTTTGCATTCAACATATGTACAGGTGAAAATGTACTCGCAGCTCCATTATTCCCTTCGTAATTTCCTGCAATCACTTCCACTTCACCTCCATTATTTGCAACGGCAATTTTTGGAATTTGTGCGTTGGTAATGGCTTGGTATTTAGGAGCAGACATTTTATCCTTAGCAGGTAAATTCACCCACAATTGTACCATCTGAAAATCACCACCCGTTTTACTAAAATCTTCACTATGGTATTCTTTATGCAAAACACCACTTGCAGCTGTCATCCATTGAACATCCCCTTGAGCTATTACACCACCGCCTCCACTACTGTCGTGATGAGCTACACTTCCTTTATAAGCAACCGTAACGGTTTCAAAACCTCTATGTGGATGCACGCCAACCCCTTTTGCTTTACTTGGGCTGGGTGGAAAATAAAACTTTGCACCGTAATCCAACATAATAAATGGATCCATTCGCTGCATGGTTAATCCATATCCGCTGGGAATAAAATTATGTACTCTAAAACCATCTCCTACATAGTGTGGTTCCCTTGGAGCCAACACCATTTCAACCTGTTTAACTGACATAAAATAATGTTTAATTAATGTTACAACATCAATTACCGTGCCAAACTGTAATTTTAAGATTTTAGGCGAATTTTCATGACTACTTTTCGAATCTTTCCTTCACCAATCATAGGAGCATGAACGTCGTCAGGGAAATAGATCCCAAACTGACCTGGATAGAGCTTAAAAAAGAAATCGGGCGCATCTTCGTAAAATAGAACATCCTTTTTGGCGTCATATTCACCTCTTGGCTCAACACATGTTAACCTTGATTTATACCCTACGGTCTCAAGTCCTCCAAAAACATATTGGATATCTATGTAGGTATTGTGACATTCAAATTCTGAAGTGGAATCCAACATGGCAACTGCATCATCATTCACCACCATTGCATAAATATGATCCCCTTCAATTTCATATTTTCCAGGTTTTACATCTTCAAAGTTGGTAGAAGTTAAATATGCAAAGGCTTTTTCAAATCGGGGATGTACACCAACATATTTATTAATATTATTTAAATCGTCTACTATCATTTTATTGGTTTTTATTTTTGTAACTATTTGCAACCTTCGGCGCGGTGGGCGCCGCACTGTTTTTTATCGGCTGCTTCGCAGCCTCTTCTTCTATTTTCACAACCACCATTAAATCCTCTAATTCAATATTCATTGGCAGCTGCCCCACTTTTACAATAGCACGTTTCCCTTTTATTTCCAATACCTCCCCCACCTGATAATTCTTTTTTAATTTCACGGTGGAACCTACCACAATGGGTGCATTGGTTTCTTTAAAATTCTTATCTACTTTCTTTGCCAATTTATTAATAACAATTGCATCATTCTTTTTAAATAACAAATTGAACAAGTTCTTCATGACCTCTTCTTTTTTCTCGCTCTTCTTCCAATCCAAAGCAATCTGTTTTAGCTTACGATCCATGTCCTTATTATATGCAAACTTATCTTCAGCTACTCTATTTTGTTCTCTTAATAATTGAACTTGTTGTAAATGTTTTTCCTTGTCTAAAGCCTTATTCAATTCAATTTGCAAATGTTCATTTTCCTTTAACTTCTTATGTAATTCACGACGCTCTTTTTGTACCAATTGCAAATCCTGCTCGGTTCTATTTAATAATTTATCTAATTCAAAATGATGGGTGTCCACTAACTTTCGAGCACGATTTATTAAATTTTTAGGCAACCCGATTCTTTCGGCAATCGCAAAAGTGTAAGAGCTACCTGGTTTCCCAATCACCAATTGGTACAAGGGTTCTAGCTTCACTTCGTCAAATTGCATCGCACCATTTACAATGCCTTTATTGTGGTTAGCCATTACTTTTAAGTTCAAATAATGCGTGGTCACAATACCTTGTGCATGTCTATGAGACAATTCTTCTAATATTACTTCGGCAAAAGCACCTCCCAAATGCGGATCCGATCCACTTCCTAATTCATCAATGAAAAACATGGTTTTACCATTTGCATTTTCTATGAAATGCTTCATGTGCATTAAGTGACTTGAATAGGTACTTAATTCAAAAGCCAGGTTTTGTGTATCGCCGAGTTGAATAAATAATTGCTTATAAATTCCCATTTGTGAAGTGGGATTCATGGGCACCAATAAACCACTTTGCATCATAACTTGATTCAGTCCCAGGGTTTTCATAGAAACCGTTTTACCACCCGCATTCGGTCCGCTAATGATTAATATACGCGCTTCATCATCTAAATGTAAATTAACGGGAATGGTTTTTTTACCCGAAACCTTGTTATACAAATACAATAATGGATGATAAGCATCAATTAGTTGAGAGGTCGCTGTATTTTGCACCATTGGCATATGTGCATTCATATCAATTGCAAGCATTGCCTTAGCACGAATAAAATCAAAAATGCCCACCATTTGTATATAGCTCAATAATAAAACTGAATATGGAGCCAATTGCGCAGTTAACAACCTTAATACCCTCTGCACTTCTCTTTGCTCATCCTGCTCCAAACCATACAATTCATTGTTTAATTCAATGGTTTCCTCAGGCTCTATGAAGGCCGTCTTTCGGCTATCACTCTCTCCATGTAAAAACCCTTTAACTTGGCGTTTATATTCCGAGAATACAGCCACCACGCGTCTACCATTACTAAAACTTTCATCTATATCTGCAGTATAACCGGCTTTGGCTAAACGATGTATTACTTTTTCAAAAATGCGTCTTAATTCTTGACGCTTCTTATACAATTGCATCCTAATTTTCGCTAAATCCTCCGATGCATTGTCCTTCACATTGCCTCGTTCATCTATAATTTCGTCAATACTTTCAATAATCGTTTTCTCATAATAACTGTCTCCAATCACTTCATATAAATTCGCATAAGCTTGCCTACGTTCAGCATCAAACCATTTATACAAATTGCCCATATGGTCGGCTAAACGTCTCACTAATAACCATTGGTCTCCTGCTAATTGTGCACCCGGAATACCCAATAATTTTAAGTCCTTTCGGATGTCTAAAACAAAGTCGGAGGGAAAATATTGATTGGCCGATTTAATATATTTATACTCCTCAGTTTGCCTTAGTGCTGATTGAATATATTTTAAATGTGTATGGATACGCATTTCCTCCACCAACTCTTTCCCAATGGTGGTTTGACAATGCCCCAATAAAATGGTGGTAATTTTATCAAATTCTAATTGGGTTAGGGCGTTATCGGGGTATACTCTCATATTATTAGGCTGCAAATTTACTTAAATAAACATTAACAGCATTTGAACAAATATAGGGGCAGATTGTTTTAATTTACACCTACATTCTTAACTTATGAAACCCTTTATTACCGGACTGTTTCTGATGACTGCATTTTTTGGCTTGCAAGCCTGTGCACAATCCAATAAAACCAACACAAAAGACAAAACCACAAAAAATATACACATGACGAATACAGAAACCATCACACTTGGATCTGGCTGCTTTTGGTGCACCGAAGCCATTTATCAAAGATTAGAAGGCGTTGTAAAAGTAACCAGCGGGTATAGCGGTGGTCATATTGAAAATCCCACTTATGAACAGGTTTGTGATAAAAACACCGGACATGCCGAAGTTTGTCAAATTACCTATGATACAACTAAGATTAGCTTAGATGATATTTTAGCTGTGTTTTGGAAAACACATGACCCCACTACACCTAATCAGCAAGGAAATGATGTAGGGCCTCAGTACCGAAGTGCTATTTTTTATCACAATGAACATCAAAAAGAAGTAGCAGAAAAATACAAAGCGGAATTGACTGCTGCCAAAGCTTGGGACAAACCCATCATTACTGAAATCACTGCATTCACTAAATTCTATTCAGCCGAAAGCTATCATCAGAACTACTATAATAACAATACTTATCAAGGTTACTGTCGTTATGTAATTGCTCCCAAATTAGAGAAATTTGAGAAGGTATTTAAGGATAAATTAAAAAAGGATGCAACTCATTAAGGTTTTGTGTATTTTTAAAATTCACAATTCACTTTAAATATGAAACAACTAACCATCCTATTTTCCGCTATACTATTGGGTTTATTTGCTAACGCGCAACCCATTTTTACTAAAGCTGACTCACTACGCGGAAGTCTAAACGAAAATAGAGATTGGTTTGATATTTTAAAATATGATATTGCTGTTAGCCCAAATATTGAAATTAAATCAATTTCAGGTAATGTAATATGGACTGCTAAAGCAATTAAGGGCACAAAAAATATTCAAATTGATTTACAACAACCCTTAATCATAGATTCAATTAAATTTAATATTTTATTGCCTGTTTCAGATGGTCAATTTGCTAATGGAGCGTCGCGATGGAGTAAACTAAAAAATGTCACATTCACTAGAGAAGAAAATGTAGCCATTGCAAACATAGATACTATTTTAAGTATTGGTGCTACTTTTCAACTACAAATTTCATACCATGGCACCCCACGTGAAGCAGTAAGACCCCCTTGGGATGGCGGATGGATTTGGAAAAAAGATGCCAATGGTAAACCATGGGTTTCTGTTGCTTGTCAAGGTTTAGGAGCTTCTGTTTGGTATCCATGTAAAGATATTCAATCAGATGAACCAGATAAAGGCGCAAGTATTTCCATGAAAATTCCAGCGGGATTAAAACTTGTATCAAATGGAAGACCCCAATTTGAGGAGCACCCAAATTATTTTTCATGGAAGGTAACCAACCCTATAAATAACTATAATATCATCCCCTATATTGGTGATTATGTCGGCTGGACTGAAAAATACAAAGGATTAAAAGGGGACTTAGATGTTCACTACTGGTCATTAAGAGAAGATTCTGCAAAAGCGCGCGCACAATTTACGCAAGTACCACAAATGCTAAAAGCATTTGAATATTGGTTTGGGCCCTATCCTTTTTATGAAGATGGATATCAAATTGTGCAAAGTCCACATTTAGGAATGGAACATCAGTCAGCAATTGCTTATGGAAATAAATTTGCAAATGGATATTTAGGACGTGATTTATCGGGTACAGGCTGGGGATTAAAGTGGGATTTTATTATTGTACACGAAAATGGACACGAGTGGTTTGCCAATAATATTACTTCAAAAGATATAGCTGATATGTGGATACATGAAGGCTTTACCAATTACTCAGAGACCTTGTTTACTGAATTTTATTATGGTAAAGATGCGGGTAATGAATACAATTATGGAAGTCGTAAAAGCATTCGCAACGATCGTCCTATCATTGCACATTATGGCGTAAATGAGGAAGGCAGTACTGATATGTATCCCAAAGCAGGCAGCATGATTCACAACATTCGACATGCTATAAACAATGATAGCTTGTTCCGATCTATTTTGATAGGATTGAACAAAGACTTTTATCATCAAACTGTAACTACTCAACAAATTGAAAATTATATTTCCAATAAATCAGGCATTAATTTCAGTAAAGTATTTGATCAATATTTAAGGACGATTCAAATTCCTACCCTGGCATATAGCTATGATGAAAAAGAAAAGATATTAACCTATCAATGGAAGACCTGCGTGTCTGGCTTTGACATGCCTCTTCATTTTAATTATCAGGGAACATCATTTACACTGCTTCCTTCGGACTATACTCCACAAAAAAGATTAATTAAATTGGATAAGTTTGATCCAATTGCTTTTGGCGAAGCCTTAACACACCAATATTATGTTGCAATTAGCTTAGAAAAATAGAATCCTTGAAATAGAATTTTATAAATTGAAGTTATTTTGTATCTGGAGAAACCCTGCCTAAACTGTATAATCTTCTTTGCCAATAAGGATCCGCTAAATCACTAATAGTTACTCCTTGGCTAGTTGAAGCATGTACAAATTTATTGTTAGTTAAATAAATGCCAACATGTGAAATTGAACGACGACCTTCTGTTTTAAAGAAAATCAAATCACCTTCTTTTAATTGATCCCAATTAATTTTTGAACTTTGCTCATACTGTTCAGCAGCTGTTCGCTTTAAACTTGTATTATAAATATTGCTCATTACGTCCATAGTAAAGTAAGAACAATCCACACAACCTTTTGAACTACCTCCCATACAATAAGGAGTGCCCCACCATTCATCTATTTTTTTTAATAAAGGGATATTATTAATTGTTTCAACTGCAACATCCATTTTAATAGAATATTTTAATTGAAGCCAATTGGCCTTTTCTACATCCGATAAATTAGCAGGCATTACATCATACGCAGCGCTTGTATTATTCACTTTTTCAACATCCATGCTACCCGATGCCTTTTTTAAAAATACTTTACCAGGAGTAACAGAAATATTATCTAAAAATTCAATTTTATCATTTTGATCCGTAGTCAAAATTGACTTTCCATTTACACTTGACTGTTTAGGACCAGTTAGTTTAGATGCATTTGTCTTTATGGAACTAGAAACTGATTGGATAGTTTTACAACTAGCCAAAAAAGCAAGCATCGACATCAAAATTAAGGTCCTATTCAATATTTTCATTTCCATCCATGGCAAGATAAGTCAAGATGCTGAAAATTAGGCGGACTTTGATAGTTTTAACCCTTTTTTGTGGAAAATTTGAATCCTATTTACCCCCATTTTTGACGATATTTGCATACTTAGTCCCAACCTTATTATGCCTACATTTTCGCATTTACACGTACATACTCAATATTCTCTTTTAGACGGCGCCGCACCCATTGATAGTTTGTATGAAAAAGCGATGGCCGATAATATGCCAGCATTAGCCATTACCGACCATGGTAACATGTTTGGGGCATTTAATTTTGTGAGTCAGGCATGGAAAAAAACCAAAGTAGTTGGAAAGGACGCCAATGGGAAAGAGATACTTGAACCGGTTGTAAAGCCAATTGTTGGCTGCGAGTTTTATATGGTAAAAGATAGACATATAAAATCTTTTACGAAGGAACTTAAGGATGATCGTTTTCATCAAGTTTTGTTAGCAAAAAATGCTGTGGGGTACCAAAACTTAATCAAGCTTACATCACTAGGTTATATTGAAGGGATGTATAGTAAGTATCCACGAATTGATAAAGAACTCATTTTAAAATACCATGAAGGAATTATTGCCACTACCTGTTGTATAGGTGCACATGTACCCCAATATATTTTAAGGCATGGTGAAGAAGAAGCGGAGAAAGAATTTAAATGGTGGTTGGATATTTTTGGAGAAGATTACTATATAGAATTGCAAAGACATCGCATACCGGAGCAAGAAACTATTAATGCAACCTTATTAAAATTTGCAAAAAAATACAATGTACCTGTTATTGCAACCAATGACAGTCACTATGTAAATGAAGACGACGCCAATGCACATGATATTTTATTGTGTGTGAATACAGGTGAAAAGCAATCTACCCCAGGATTTGATGATTTTGTGAACGACGAATTACAAATCAAAAACAGACGTTTCAAATTCCCCAATAATGAGTTTTATTTTAAGACTCAAAATCAAATGATTGAACTATTCAGTGATATTCCTGAATCTATTGACAATACCAATGCCATTGTTGATAAGGTAGAGGTATTGAATTTGAAAAAAGATATTCTCTTACCAGCTTTCCCAATCCCAAAGGAATTTCAGATTCATAAAGATGCCAATATGAATCAATGGGAATTTTTGAAACATATTACTTGGGAAGGAGCGCATAAAAGATATCCAGAAATTACATCTGAAATTCAAGAGCGTATTGATTTCGAATTGTTCACTATTCAAACAATGGGTTTTGCAGGTTACTTTTTAATTGTAAGTGACTTTATCAAAGCAGGTCGTGAAATGGATGTATTTATTGGTCCTGGTCGTGGATCTGCTGCTGGTAGTGTGGTAGCTTATTGCATTGGAATTACGAATATTGATCCCATTAAATACCAATTACTATTTGAGCGTTTCTTAAACCCAGATCGCAAGAGCATGCCCGATATTGATACGGACTTTGATGATGAAGGTCGTCAAAAAGTTATTGATTATGTAGTTGAAAAATATGGCAAGGAACAGGTTGCACAAATTATTACTTACGGTACGATGGCTGCTAAAAGTAGTATCAAGGATGTTGCTCGTGTTATGGACTTACCATTATCAGAGTCTAACTTATTAGCTAAACTTGTTCCAGATAAACCTGGTACCGAATTATATCGTTGTTTGCACGCTCCCATTACCGCTAAAGAAGGTGATAAATCTCTAGCTGAAAAAGAAGGTTATCAGTCAGATGATATTGACAATATAAAAAAACTAAGAGAAATATATAATGGCGCTGACTTAAGAGCTTCCGTTTTACATGAAGCGGAACGTTTAGAAGGTTCCATTCGAAACACTGGTATACACGCTGCAGGTATTATTATCGCACCCAAGGATTTAACAGAGATCATGCCCGTTGCTACTTCCAAGGATTCTACTTTGTGGATTACGCAAATTGAAGGCTCGGTAATTGAAGAAGCAGGGGTAATTAAGATGGACTTTTTGGGTTTAAAAACCCTCTCTATTTTAAAAACTGCTTTAGAATTAATTAAGCAAAACCATGGAATTAAAATTGATTTGGATACCATCCCTCTTGACGATGAACTAACATTTCAACTCTATCAAAAGGGAGAAACCAATGCTACATTCCAATTTGAATCGGTGGGCATGCAAAAATATTTACGTGATTTAAAACCCGATAAATTTGGCGATCTAATTGCAATGAATGCCTTGTATCGTCCAGGTCCTATTGCTTATATTCCCAACTTTATTGATCGTAAACATGGTAGAGAAGCTATTCAATATGATTTACCTATCATGGAGGAAATATTAGCAGACACCTATGGTATTACGGTTTACCAAGAACAGGTGATGTTGTTGAGTCAAAAAATTGGAGGGTTCACAAAGGGTGATGCCGATGTGTTGCGTAAAGCCATGGGTAAAAAGCAAAAATCGGTGCTAGACAAAATGAAGGCTCAATTTGTTGCTGGTGCTGTAAAAAATGGACATCCAGAAAAAGTATTAGATAAAATTTGGACCGACTGGGAGGCTTTTGCGCAATATGCATTTAACAAATCGCATTCAACTTGTTATGCTTATGTAGCATATCAAACAGCTTATTTAAAAGCCCACTACCCTGCTGAATATATGTCTGCCGTTCTTAACCACGCAGGAAGTATTGATAAAATTACTTTCTTCATGGAAGAGTGTAAGCGAATGGGCATTAAAGTATTAGGTCCAGATATCAATGAATCCTTAAAAGGTTTTTCTGTAAATAAACAAGGTCAAATACGTTTTGGATTTAGTGGATTGAAAGGTGTGGGTGAAGCAGCCATAGAAGCCATTATAGCTGAACGAAATAGAGGTGGAAACTTTACCGACATGGTAGATTATATTAAGCGTGTTTTATCTCGTGCAGTGAATAAAAAATCATTGGAAAGTTTAGCCTATTCAGGCACATTTGATTGTTTCCCAGAGTACCACCGTGCTCAATATTTTCATGTTGCAGATGGTGACCGTTCCAACGGATTAGAAAAATTAATTCAATATGCTCAAGCAACACAGGCCATGAGTACAGGAACTACAAATACGCTATTTGGTGATTTACCTTCAGCAATGCAAGTACCTTTGCCAAAATTAGCTATTTGTGAAGAATGGACTTTAACGGAGACCTTAGAGCACGAAAAGGATGTCACTGGTATGTTTATGAGTGGACACCCATTGGATCACTTTAATTTTGAAATGCGTCATTATAATTTTACCAATATTGCTGACTTCAATGAGGTAAAAGACAACCTATCCCTTTATCCTAATCAGTTAGGGAAAATGTTTAAGCTAGCTGGCTTAATTACAGATGTTCAACATCGCATTACAAAAACTGGTAAGAACTTTGGATCTTTTGTTATTGAAGATTTTACAAGTAAAACAGATTTTCTTTTGTGGAGCGAGGATTATGTTAAGTTTCAGAATTATTTAGAAGTTGGACAAAAAGTATATATTAATGGGTCATTTAGAACAAGATTTAATCAGCCCAATAATTTTGAATTTAAAATTCAAACCATGTCCTTATTGGAAACCGTTAAACAAAATCAAACAAGGTCTATTGAAATTACTTTACACCCTGCACATTTAAATGAGGAAATCATTTCTTTCTTTGAAAAGAACTTAAAACAAAATCCAGGCAAGTCTTCTCTAAAAATCACATTTATTGAGCCAAGAGAGCAAATGGTTGCAAGTTTATTGACCATTGAAAAAGGATTTTTAATGAATGACGAATTGGTTGAATTCTTAGACAAAACACCTGAATTGGGTGTGAAAGTAAACTTGGTTACTTAATATGCCTGCTTGGCAGGGAAATTGTCCCCATTGTCAACTTGAATTAGTGGAAAAGTCAAATGGGCAGGTTTAAAAGATTGGAACTAATTTTGATCTATTGTAAACATAAATAACAAATTAAAAATAAATAATATGGCATTAGAATTTACAGATGCGAATTTTCAGAAAGATGTAATGGAAAGCGACAAACTTACAGTGATTGATTTTTGGGCTGAATGGTGTGGACCATGTCGTGCAATTGGACCAGTTATTGAAGAATTAGCAGTACAATATGATGGGAAAGTGAATATTGGAAAAGTGAATGTAGATGTTAACCCTAATTTAAGTATGAATTTTGGCATCACTTCTATTCCTGCAATCCTATTTGTTAAAGGTGGTCAAGTAGTTGACAAACAAATTGGTGCAGTTCCAAAAGCAGTATTAGACAAGAAGATACAATCACACTTATAGTATTTTTTTAAGCATTATAACAGGTTTTATTAAGCAGTTTGTTTTATTAAATGAATTGCCCAAACCAACAAAAGTCCCGCTAAAAAGCGGGCTTTTTGTTGGAACATATATGGGATGAATTTGTGTATTTTTTGAGTTAAACACTTATTAGTTAACAATTATTTAATTATCTTACTGCCTTAATAACTAACCATGGAAAGATTTCAGGGCCTCATTGGGGTAGCTTTGATTTTGGCAATTGCCTTTTTGTTCTCAAATAATAAGAATCGAATTAATTATAGACTAGTTGCAAGTGGCTTAGCCCTTCAATTAGGCATTGGTATCCTAGTTCTAAAAATACCAGCAGTGACTAGCTTTTTCCAAATGCTAGGAAAGGGAATGGGTAAAATTGAGCAGTTCTCACGCCAAGGAGCTGCATTTGTATATGGTGGCATTGGTGCAACTACACCAACTGGTGTGACCGACTTTACCAATGGTGGATTTGTTTTTGCATTTAATGTGACTGCAACAATTATTCTAGTTTGTGTACTTGTAGCCCTTTTATATCATTTTGGTATTATGCAAAGAATTGTTTCCTTAATTGCAAAAGCAATGAACTTTATTATGCGTGTAAGTGGTGCCGAGGCATTAAGTAATGTGGCCAGTGCATTTGTAGGACAAGTTGAAGCGCAGGTTATGATTCGCCCCTATTTACCAACAATGACTAAAAGTGAAATTTTGGCAAGTATGAGTGGAAGCTTAGCTTGTATTGCGGGTGGAATTTTAATTGTGTATGCAAATATGGGTGCTCAAGCTGGAATGGACTTAGCTCCTAAATTAATTACAGCAAGTTTAATGGCTGCACCTGGTGCATTAGTCATAGCAAAAATTTTATTTCCCGAAACAGAGGAATCACAAACTTTAGGCAAGGTTAAATTAGAGGTAAAGAGTCAATATAGCAATACCATTGATGCTATAACACATGGTGCAGGTGAAGGTTTTAAAATTGCGATGAATGTAATTGCCATGCTGATTGGTTTTATAGCACTAATTGCATTTATTGACTGGACATTATTAAAAATTGGTCATGTCTTTAATGCACATTTAGATTTAAGCTTAAACTATGTTTTTGGAAAACTATTTTATCCTATGGCATGGGCAATGGGGATCCCTAATGTAGACATTCAAAATGCCGCTACCTTACTTGGTCAAAAATTAACCATTAACGAGTTTGTTGCGTTTAAGAGTTTAACAAGTAAAGCTGTTCCTATTTTAACAGAAAAAGGATTATTCATTGTAAGTATTGCCATATGTGGTTTTGCCAACTTTAGCAGCGTAGGTATGTTAATTGGAGGTATTGGAGAATTGGTACCAAGCCGTCGTAAGGACTTAGCTGAATTGGGCTTGAAAGCATTATTAGCAGGAACACTTGCTTCCTACTTATCAGCAAGCATCGCAGGTATTTTAATTGGCTAATTTTAAAAATTATTAGTACTATAATGCGTAACTTTGTGCTCAAATTGAGCAGATATGAATACGAAGAATATCGAAGTAATTATTGGAGCAGAACAAGACAGTCGTTTACAACAAATAGGAAATAAAGTAATTCATAATGAACGCCTTTCGTTTGACGAGGGCGTTCATTTATTTGAGAAAGCATCGCTCCCCTACGTAGGAGCCTTGGCTAATTGGAAAAGAGAATCATTACATGGGAACAAAACTTATTTCAATAAAAATTTTCATATTGAACCAACAAATGTTTGCGTTTTCTCTTGCAAATTTTGCTCCTATTCAAAACTATACGCACATAAGGAAGAAGGATGGGAATTAACCATTGACCAAATGTTGGATATCGTAAAATCATATGATGGAAAACCTGTTACAGAAGTACATATTGTGGGAGGCGTACATCCAAAATTAACCTTAACATTTTTCTTGGAATTAATGCGTGCCATTAAAGCACACCGACCTGAATTACATATTAAAGCATTTACTCCAGTTGAATTGGAATACATGTTCCGTAAAGCCAATGTGAGTTCCGAAGAAGGAATGCGTTTAGCACATGAAGCAGGACTGGATTCTTTGCCAGGTGGTGGAGCCGAAATATTTCATCCAGAAATACGTGAACAAATTTGTGCCGACAAAGCAACGGCAGATCAATGGCTTAAAATTCATAAAACTGCGCATGAATTAGGTATGCATAGCAATGCAACATTACTATATGGTCATATTGAAAAATTTGAACACAGAATTGACCATATGGAAAGATTAAGACAATTACAAGATCAAACAAAAGGCTTTAATACTTTCATTCCACTTAAGTTCCGTAACGAAGGAAATGACATGAGCCATGTACCTGAATCTACGATGGCAAATGATTTAAAAATGTATGCTATTTCTCGTTTGTACTTGGATAATTTTCCGCATGTAAAAGCTTATTGGCCAATGCTTGGTAGAGATATTGCGCAATTAACCTTAAGCTATGGAGTGAATGATATTGATGGTACCATTGACGATACTACTAAAATTTATTCAATGGCTGGAAGTGAAGAACAAACACCAGCCATGACTACCGAAGAGTTGGTAAGGTTAATTAAGCAAGTGAACAGACAACCTATTGAACGAGGTACACTATATGATGTGATTAAAGATTATTCAAACCACGAGTTCGCAGAAGGCGAATTGTAAAAAGTGGTTTTATAAACTTGAATTAATATAAACTTTTAACATTCCGCAAGCGAGATGGGTATCTGTGTAGCCAAACCACCATCTGCTGTCTCTTTATATTTTATATTCATATCTAATGCAGTATTCCACATTGTCTTGATGACTTTGTCTAAACTCACCAAAGCAAAATCGGGTTTACTTTGTAATGCTAATTGAGCAGCTGTAATGGCTTTAATCGCGCCCATGGTATTGCGTTCAATACAAGGTATCTGAACCAAACCACCAACGGGATCGCAGGTCAATCCCAAATGATGTTCCATGGCAATTTCAGCAGCCATTAAACATTGCTTTTGATTGCCACCCAATAATTCCGTTAATGCTGCAGCTGCCATGGCAGAGGAAACACCAATTTCAGCCTGACATCCACCCATTGCTGCTGAAATTGTTGCGCCATTTTTAAATAAAACGCCAATCGCACTTGCCGTCATTAAAAACTGTCTTATTTCGGTAGGCTTATTTTTTTGGCAAAATATTTGTGCATAAAGGAGGACAGCTGGCACCACTCCTGCAGCACCATTTGTAGGTGCCGTCACAACTCTTCCAAAACTTGCATTCTCCTCATTCACAGCCAAAGCAAAACAGCTTACCCAATCTAAAATATAGCTGAAATCTGTTCCTCCTTTTTGAATTAAAATTTTCCAATCATCTACACTATTAAATTTCTCTTGTTTTAATAATTTATTATTTAAATCATAGGCACGACGTCTTACTTGCAAACCACCAGGAAGGGTACCTTCTGTATTACATCCTTTATAAATACAAGTCTGCATGGTTTTCCAAATAGTATCCAATTTTTCGTTTAAAATTTCTTCAGTGTAATTTGCTTTTTCGTTCTCCTTAACTATCTCACTAATTTGCATACCCGTTTTCATACACCAATGCAAAAGTTCATCTGTGGTATAAAAATCAAAAGGCACATCTACCACATTATCAATGATTGGATTTACAATAGCACCAGTTTCGTTTTCAAATTCAATAAAACCACCCCCAATAGAATAATAAGTATATGTATTTATTTCCCCATTTTGCGTAATGACAAACTGTAATGCATTGGGATGATGTGCTAGGGATTGATCTCTTAAAAACAATACATCCCTTTCATACTGAAACGCAATGAAATTGTCTTGTTGTATAGATAATTGCTGACTGGTTTTTATGTGATCAATTTTCGAACTAATTAAGGAGGTATCTGTAGTAATAGGGTCTTCCCCCATCAAGCCCATCAATACAGCCATATCTGTTCCATGGCCTTTACCAGTTTTTGCTAATGAACCATACAATTTAATTTGAATGTTTTCAATTGCATTCAAACCATCTTGTACTGAAAGGTTTTTCATGCAATGCAAGGCGGCTACCCAAGGCCCCAATGTATGAGAACTTGAAGGACCAACACCTATTTTAAACATATCAAATACCGATATAAACTTTTCCATAATCTTAGACAAATGTATGTTAGTTTTTAATACATTTGAATATGAAATTTTACATTACTTCTATACTATTTTATTTATTGACTTTCCAAAACTATGCTCAGGTAAATACTCAATTACTAGAAAGTCTAATGAAACAAAAGCCAGCGCAATTTGGAGAAATTTTAAATAATCCCAATGACTATAGAGTTCAAATTTTTTATACACAGATAGATAGAGATAAAAATAACATACCGCATTTTAAAGAATTTAGTTATAGGCTTAATCCATCTGAATATTTTTATCCAGCCAGTACTGTTAAGATGCCCTTATCTTTTTTAGCCTTAGAAAAATTAAATGAGTTACGCGTATTGGGTATTAACAAATCAACGACAATGTATTATGATAGTGTTGGCGCAAGACAGGAAACTATTTATAATAACGCATATGCACAAAATGGAAAACAAAACATTGAACAAGCCATAAAAGAAATTTTTTTAGTCAGTGACAATAATGCTGCCAACCGATTATTTGAATTTATCGGCCAAGAAGATATACATAAAAGGCTTGCAGATAAAGGGTATCCAGATGCATACATAAGAAATAGACTTGAGTTAGGCCGCACGCAGGATGAGAATAGACAAACACAATCAATTGACTTTTTTGATGACAATGGCAGAAAAATTTATCATCAGGCTCCACAACAAAACAAGCAGCAACTACCCTATTATAATGCATTCATTGGCGAAGGATATTATGATAATAATGACTCATTAATTATGCATCCAATGGACTTTTCTGTGAAAAACAGAATTTATTTAAACGACTTACATCATATTTTACAATCAGTTATTTTCTTTGATCAAACACCCGCAAAGCAAAGATTCAATTTGACAAAGGAGGATCGAGAATTTTTGTTAAAATGGATGCATACCGAACCAACAGCATCACAATATCCAACTTATGATTCCGCAGCCTACTGGCCATCCTATTGTAAGTTTATGTTTATGGGTGCTGAAAAAGGCCCCATCCCAACGAATATTAAAATATATAATAAGCCTGGGGATGCATATGGCTTTTTGTTAGACATATCCTATATCATTGACACCGTGAATAAAGTTGAGTTTATGTTAAGTGCTGTAATTTATTGTAATAAGGATGGAATCATCAATGATAGTAAATATGATTATGAAACCATTGGATATCCTTTTTACAAAAACTTAGGTCATCTTATTTATGACTACGAGCTTAAAAGAAAAAAGACCTATCTCCCCATTTTTGATAACATTTTACCATAAATAGCCTAAAACTTACACGCGTTTGCTAATAATTTGCGAAATTTGCAATACCAAATTAAATACTATGATATTATCTTCTTTATTAAATCGTTTTAGTGAGCCAGAAACATTGAAAATGGCAAAGTTGGGTCGTGAGTTAAGAGCACAAGGAATTGATGTAATTGACTTAAGTTTAGGCGAACCTGACTTTGATACGCCTCAACATATTAAGGATGCGGCTATTAAAGCTATTAATGACAACTGGTCACACTACACACCAGTAGCAGGTTTCTTAGATTTAAGAGAAGCAGTTTGTGCTAAATTAAAAAGAGATAATAACCTTGATTATAAACCAGAGCAAATTGTTACTTCAACAGGTGCGAAGCAAAGTTTAGCAAATGCTATTTTAGCATTGGTAGATGATGGAGATGAAGTAATTATCCCTACCCCATATTGGGTAACATATTCTGAATTAGTTAAAATTGCGAGAGGTAAGGTTGTAGAAATTAGAACGAGTACCGAAGCTGGTTTTAAAGCAACACCTGCTCAAATTGAAGCTGCTATCACACCCAAGACAAAAGTATTTATGTTCTCTAGTCCTTGTAACCCAAGTGGTGCTGTATATAGCAAGGATGAATTAAAAGCTTTAGCCGATTTATTTAAGAAATATCCTCAAATCACAATTTTATCAGATGAGATTTATGAATATATCAACTTTGTAGGAAAGCATGAGAGCATTGCTCAATTTGCGGACATCAAGGATCAAGTAGTGGTAATTAATGGTTTGAGTAAAGGCTTTGCAATGACTGGATGGAGATTGGGTTATACAGCTTCAACAGTTGAAATAGCAAAAGCAATGGAAAAATTACAAGGCCAGTTTACTTCTGGCACTTGTTCTATTACACAAAAAGCAGCAGTAACTGCTTTAGTTGGTGATTTAAAACCATCCATGGAAATGACCGAAGAATTTACACGTCGTCGTGCAACTACTTTAAAATTAGTAAGTGAAGTTCCAGGATTTAAGTGTTATGCTCCAGAAGGTGCTTTCTATGTATTCCCTGACGTAAGCTCTTATTATGGAAAATCTGATGGCACACAAACCATTGCAAACGCGGCTGATTTTAGCATGTACTTGTTAAACACAGCACATGTTTCATCTGTAATGGGTGATGCTTTTGGAGAACCCAATTGTGTGCGTTTCTCGTTTGCCAACAGCATGCCCAATATCGAAAAAGCATGGGCAAGAATTAAAGAAGCTTTGTCTAAGTTAAAATAATTTAAACCTAAAAAATCATTCAGAAGCGTTACACATGTAGCGCTTCTTTTTTTATATTACTTTTGCAATATATCTGATTTGATAATGACTCCAGAAAAATTTCAAATGTTTGAAAACAGGTTGCTTAAAAATTATAAGCACCGATTAAAACAAGCCAAGCGTTTGCAATTAACTTGTTGGAGATTATATGACCATGATTTACCTGAATTCCCAATTTGCATTGAGTTTTATGAGGATTACATCTATATTGCCGAATACAATAGACGCCATGCTTTAACCGAAGAGGAACATGCCCAATGGTTTGACACTACAAAGGGTATCATCTCTAATATGACGGGGGTACCAATGGATCATATGTATGTGAAACTGCGCAAAAGAATGTCGCATCGTGAGGGGCAATATGAAAAAGAGGAAGTCACTGAATCTAAAATTATCACTGTACGAGAAAATGGACATAAGTTCTTAGTAAACTTGACAGACTATTTAGATACAGGTTTATTTTTAGATCATCGTATCACCCGACAAATGGTGGCCACCGAAGCAAAAGATACTCACTTCTTAAATTTATTTAGTTATACCAGTTCTTTTTCAGTCTACGCAGCAGCAGCTGGCGCAAAAACAGTCACTTCTGTGGATTTGTCCAAAACATATTTATCCTGGAGTGAAGACAATTTTGCAATCAATTTATTAAAGAACCCTATTGCTTATCAGTTTGTACATGCCGACGTGAAACAATACTTGAAAACATTACCTGCTAATCACTATGATTTAGTAGTAATGGATCCGCCTACTTTTAGCAATAGTAAAAGAATGAAGGATATTTTAGATATTCAACGTGATCATGTGGAATTGATAAATGATGTATTACGTGCTATGAAACCAGGGGGTATCTTATATTTTAGTACCAACTTTACCCAATTTATGATTGACCTAGACAAAATAAAAAGCGAGCAGGTTAAAGATATCACTAAAGCTACTACCCCATTTGATTTTGAAGGAAGATTAAAACGATGGTGTTATAAAATAATAAAGGAATAATTAACTTAAGCTCCTATACCTATTTTGTAAATAAATCTACAAGCCATTTATAATTTTTTCGTGCAATGCCACTACTTGCGGTAAAACTAAATGTTGATCATCATTTAAAATCACCCAGTCACATAGTTTCATTTTAAGGGATTCATCAATTTGAAATGACATTCTTTTTTCCACTTCTTCTTTGGTGCAATTATCTCTTTTCATAACACGATGAATGCGTAAACTTTTAGGTGCTGTAACACCAATCATTTTTTGCACTCCTGCTACTGAACCAGACTCAAAGAACAAAGCAGCCTCCTTAATAACATATGGCGCATTTTGTGTACTAGCCCAATCCAATGCTGCCTGAATGGTTATTGGATGTACTATTGCGTTTAAAAGTTCAAGTTGATACGGGTCTGAAAAAACAAGCTTAGAAAGAAAAGCACGATTTAATTGTTCCTTACCTGCATCTCCTTTTATATAAACTTCTGCCCCAAAATTAGCAATCAATTTTTCTTTAATAATGGGGCTTGTATTCATGATTGTTTTGGCGGTAGCATCGGCATCAAATACGGGCACCCCCAAATTGGCAAATACTTTTGCAATGGTGGACTTACCCGACCCAATGCCCCCCGTTAAACCTATAATCATTGACATACTTAAAGTTAAGTGAAATATATAAACACAAAAAATCCGAAATCAGATTCCAGTATTTAGGATTCCAATTTCGGATTCAATGATCTTATAGTTAAAGCTATTTGTTGATTGCTTGAGACCACTCTAAACTAATAGAAGATCTTTCAATTTTCAAGTAGCTACCTGGGCTCACTTCCAATTGAATGGTATTGTCTTCGTTTACTTTATTAATGGTACCATGTATACCAGCAATGGTAACTACTTTGTCCCCTTTTTGCATATTATCAATAAATTTCTTTTGCTCTTTAGCTTTTTTAGCTTGTGGGCGTATCATGAAAAACCAGAATACAACTATGATACCACCTAACATCACTAATTGAAAAGTACCACCACCTTGAGGCGCTTGTAATAAAATTGCTGTCATTTTTTATTTGTTTGAGTTTGTTTAAATTTTGTAAGCATTCATTGCTTGGTACAAATATACTGTAAAGAAACTATTTGGCCTTGTGGCTTACTTTTTGAATTTTACCATTCCCTACCATTTCTTTATGAATGCTATCTAAGATACCATTTACAAAATGGCCACTTTGTTCAGTGCTATACTCTTTCGCCAAATCAATATACTCATTAATAGTCACCTTGGTTGGTATGGTATCAAAATACAATAATTCACAAACACCCAATCTTAATAAAATCATATCAATCACCGCAATACGCTCTGGATCCCAATTCTTCAATTTTGGTTTGATTACTTCTTCGGTATATGATTTTTTTTCAATTGCTGTTTGCAATAAATCGGTAGCGAATTTCATTTTTTCTTGTCCTACCAAATCCAAGAAATTGATAGAGCCTGGTTTTTGTATATAATTAAGTACAAAGCTTATCATCATATCCCCCTCATCCTCCCAGTTGGTAAAATGTTCGTCAATATAATCAACTGCTGTTTCTGAGCCTAATATAATAGTGCCGAAAATGAATTTTAAAATTTCCTTTTCTTTAGATTTGTCGCGACTTTCTTCGGCAATGTATAATTTGTATTCATTAGACTCTGTTAACTGTCTAAATAAATTTTTAACTAAGTCCCCTTCAATCCATTGATGCGGCTTAACAACCTCCATGGCATTTTTATACGCTTCCGATTCAATAGTTTGCCAAACAATAGTATTGCCAGCTATTTTGATATTCACCGATAAATCGGCTTGATTGGGTAAGTTTTTTGACGCTCTTTGTTGTGCCTCTAATTCTGCAAACAAAGCTATTTTATGTATTAAATGAACTAGAAAAACGAATAAATTACGTGTTTTATCAAATTCTTTCTGTAGTAATGAGTTGGATGTACCTTGAATGTTTGATTCTAACATGTACAAAACCTGCATTACTTTAATTCGGATGTTTCTTCTATTCATCATATTAATAAGAGCTATAAGGGGTGCAAATCTATTTAAATAATTCCAAAAAAACTGACATTTTTTACATTATTAAAGGTCAAACCTTCAAATTTAAGCATAGATTTGCTTCCCTTGTCCCCAATTAACAATTGCCACTGCAATTTTGACTTATATATTAAGTAAAATAGTCATTGGCAAGGTTCTTGAAGGATATAAGACAAACCAATTAATTTAAAAACCAAAAACGATAAAGTATGGCTAAGAGTACGGCTAAAAAACTAAACATTACGCCTTTACATGACAGAGTAATTGTTATGCCTGCCGCTGCTGAAGAAAAAACAGCTGGAGGAATTATTATCCCAGACACAGCAAAAGAAAAACCACAACGTGGTGTTATAGTTGCTGCAGGTCCAGGTAAAAAAGACGAACCAGTAACTGTGAAAGTTGGAGATACCGTATTGTATGGTAAATACGCTGGAACAGAAATACAAATTGAAGGTCAAGATTTATTGATCATGCGTGAAAGTGATATTTTGGCAATTGTATAATTGCATTGCATTCAATCTTATTAAATAATTAAAATAATCTGAGATATGTCTAAAATGATTTTTTTCGACTTAGAAGCGAGAAATAAAATGAAAAAAGGTGTTGACACTTTAGCCAACGCCGTGAAAGTTACATTAGGACCAAAAGGTCGTAACGTGGTTATTGAGAAAAAATTTGGTTCACCTTCAGTAACAAAGGATGGTGTGTCTGTTGCAAAAGAAATTGATTTAGAAGATCCAATTGAAAACATTGGCGCTCAAATGGTAAAAGAAGTTGCATCTAAAACTGCTGACCAAGCAGGTGATGGTACAACTACTGCAACTGTTTTAGCACAAGCTATTGTTGGTGAAGGTTTAAGAAACGTTACTGCTGGCGCGAATCCAATGGATTTAAAGCGTGGTATTGATAAAGCAGTTGAAAAAGTAGTTGCAAGCTTAAGAGCTCAATCTCAAACAGTTGGTAACGATACAAAGAAAATTGAGCAAGTAGCTTCTATTTCTGCAAACAATGACAATGAAATTGGTAAGTTAATTGCCATGGCTATGTCAAAAGTGGGAAAAGAAGGTGTAATAACTGTAGAAGAAGCAAAAGGAACAGATACTACTGTTGATGTAGTTGAAGGTATGCAATTTGATCGTGGATATGTTTCTCCATATTTCGTTACAAATAGCGAAAAAATGGAAGCAGAAATGCAAAATCCATACATCTTAATCTATGATAAGAAAATTTCAGCAATGAAAGACATCTTACATATTTTAGAGAAAGTTGCTCAAACAAGTCGTCCTTTAGTAATTATTGCTGAAGACTTAGAAGGTGAAGCAATGGCAACTTTGGTAGTTAATAAATTACGTGGTACCATTAAAGTAGCTGCTGTTAAAGCTCCAGGTTTTGGTGACAGAAGAAAAGAAATGTTAACCGATATCGCTATTTTAACTGCAGGTACAGTAATTAGCGAAGAGCAAGGATTTAAATTAGAAAATGCAGACTTATCTTATTTAGGTCAGGCTTCTTCTATCACAATTGACAAAGACAATACTGTTATTGTTGGCGGTAAAGGTAAAAAAGCCGATATCACAAGTCGTGTGAATCAAATCAAGGCTCAAATTGAAAACACAACTTCAGAATACGATAAAGAAAAATTACAAGAGCGCTTAGCGAAGTTAAGTGGTGGTGTTGCAGTATTGTACGTTGGTGCAGCTACTGAAACAGAAATGAAAGAAAAGAAAGATCGTGTTGACGATGCTTTACACGCTACACGCGCTGCAGTTGAAGAAGGCATTGTACCAGGTGGTGGTGTTGCTTATATTCGTGCAGTTGCTAGTTTAGATAAATTAAAGGGTGCCAACGATGACGAGAACACGGGTATTCAAATTGTACGTCGTGCAATTGAAGAACCATTACGTCAAATTGTTAAGAATAGCGGTATCGAAGGTTCTATCGTTGTACAAAAAATCAAAGAAGGAAAAGACGACTATGGTTTTAATGCAAGAACAGAAGTTTTCGAAAACTTATTCAAAGCAGGTGTTATCGATCCAACTAAAGTATCTAGAGTTGCTTTAGAAAACGCAGCATCTATTGCTTCCATGTTGTTAACAACAGAATGCGTGATTGCTGATAAACCAGCTCCAGCGGCTGCTCCACAAGGTGGTGGTGCTCCTGACATGGGTGGTATGGGTTACTAAAATTAATACGCAACTAAATTGCGTTGCTATAAAAAAAGGCTCCTCATTTGAGGGGCCTTTTTTATTTTAGGAAGTTATTTTATTTGTAAAATAATTGGCAGAATAGTTAACTCAGCAATAATTAAACGTTTACCGAAGCTGCTTCTTGCTTTAGGTATAATTCAAATCCTTTTACTAATAATAATTGCGCTATGCCATAGGTTAACATAGTTACCAACCCAATATTATGAATAGGTAATCCTGATTTTTCCCAACTAAATTTATTGAAAGCAAGCACTGTATCTGAACTAATAAAAAACAACATCCCTGGTAACCAAAATAATTTTGATATTAAGGTTGCTTTTACATTTCCTCCTGCATGAATGGCCATTAATGCCGAACTACAAATGAGTGCCATATATACAAGAATCGGATAAATAAGTCCACCCATTGCGGCTTTTAACTGAAAAAATATCATTACACAAAATGCCAATAATAAAACGGCAAAGCTTATAAACTTTTTTGACTTCGCCTGCCCTATCCCATTCACTTTGTTAAAGAAAAGAATATTAAAAATATGCGTAATCATAAAAGCCACCATACCCATAATAAAATATGCTGGATAGGTTAATAATACATCGCCCATAAAAGATCCAAAGAGTGCAACTATCAATAACCATTTAGTGTTTGGTGCTTTTGTAAAACTATCTTGTACCATTAGTAATACAATTAAGGTTGGCAACAACAACACTTTTGTTATAAACTGTAATGTGCTAAATTTATCCCCTAGTACTTGAGCATACAAATGCACTGATAATAACAGAATGTAAATGGTAATCCCCCATTTTTGAATTAAAGCTTTCATAAACTGCAATCGTTAATTTGAAATTAAAAGTACGTCAAGACTCGTATATTCTCATCCCATTCCATAAATTTGCTACATGATTAGCCCAGCGGAAGAAAAATTTTACCAACAATGGGAAAAAGAAAGATTACAACCCCATTATAAAAGACGTCCCTTTTTAAGAGGACTAAGTGTAGGACTGAGCCTAGGCGTACTAGTTTTAATCATTTCCGAATTGGGTTGGTATGAAAGAGCAAATATGGAAGCCAATAGTTGGGGAAATGAATTATGGATAATCATCTCAATTATCGCTATATCTGTTGGATTTGGTTGGCTTTATCAACAATTCACCTCAGAAATGAATGAGCAAAGATTTCAAGAACTAAAACATATAAAAAACAAAAAATGACCATTTTTACCCCAAAAACAAGAAAAACAGCAGGTTTATTATCAATTTTGGCAGTATTTGCCTTTATTTTAGTCATTTCAACACAAACTGCTTGTAGCAAATCTGGTGCTTGTACACTAACTGCAACCTATACAAATGACAACAATACTGCCCAAAATACTGCAATGGTAGCATTTTGTACAGCTCATAATATTACTTATACTACCCATCCTAGTGGTATCTTATATCAAATTATTACTCCAGGTGCAAGTACCAAACCTAATCTATGTGAAACAATATCAATGACTTATACTGGAACTTTGTTAAATGGTACTCAATTTGACGCCGGAACCATTTCTTACCCGCTTAGTCAACTCATCACCGGCTGGCAAATTGCTGTTCCTTTAATTGGAAAAGGTGGCCATATCAAAGTAGTCATACCTTCCTCTTTAGCTTATGGTGCTCAAGCTATGGGTTCAATTCCTGCTAATTCACCCCTCTATTTTGACATTGTTTTGAACTAGGAAAATAATGCCTTTTTGGGCCTATTTTTCCCTTGTTTCCATTATATTTGCCGACTAAAAATCAGTTAACCAAACTATTATGCAACTCAAAGGATTAGTGCGCTTTTTTGCGATTGCGCTTATTTTAATTTGTCTTTACCAATTGTCATTTACTTGGTTCGTTCGTAGCCACGAAAAAGCAATGGACGCCAAAGCAACTGCTTGGGTAAAAAAATTCCCAAAAGCAGAGCAAGTATACCCTTCTAACAAAGAAGAGCAAATGCTTTACAATGACAGTGTAAGTGATTTACAAAAAGCTTATTACAAACATTTATTAGACAGTACAAAAGATACCAAATTAGCTTTTGGTTTAACTACTTATGCTGCTGCTAAAGAAAAAGAATTAATGTTAGGTCTTGATTTACAAGGCGGTATGAGTGTAACCATGGAAGTGGGCTTAGACGGCTTAATAAAATCATTAGCTAATTACACGAAGGACCCTGCTTTTAATACTGCTTTGAATAATGCAGTTGCCAAAAAAGCAAATAGTCGTGCAGATTTAATTTCTTTATTTAGAGAAGAATATACGCGCATTAACCCAACTGGAAAATTAGCTCCTTTATTCGCTACAAGAAGTAATGGAAAATTAAAATTTGATGCTTCAGATGATGTTGTAGCAAATTACTTGAGAGACCAATCTACTATTGCGTTTAATAACACATATAAAATTTTAAGAACGCGTATTGATAAATTCGGATTAGCTTCTCCTAATATCAATCCAGATGCAAATAAAGGCATTATTAGTATTGAATTAGCAGGTATCAATGACAAGGAAAGAGTACGTTCTTATTTACAATCTACTGCTAACTTACAATTTTTTGAAGTCTACACTTTAGAAAGCAAAGATGTTCAAGCAGGAATTACTGCTGCTGACAAAGCAATTGAAGCAAATCTTGCTGGCATTAAAGACAGTAATGCAACTGCAAAATTGGATACTTCTAAATTAAATCCTAATAAGAATCCATTATTAAAATTAGTTCAGTTCACACAACCATACCAAGGTAAAAATGGTCAATACATTTTCCCTGGAGAAATTGGTTATACTTTGAAAAAAGATACTGCTAAATTAAATGCATGGTTAGCATTACCAGAAGTGAAATCTAAATTCCCTTCTAACTTGGTATTCATGTATGGTAAAGTAGAATCAGAAGATGCTAAAGCAAAAGAAGTACTTCCTATTTATGCTATCAAGACTTTAGACAATGGTCAAGCAGAATTAGAAGGTGACCACGTAGCAAATGCTGCACAAGATTTTGACGAGCGTGGAAAAGTGGCTATTAAAATGAACATGGATAAAGTAGGTACAACTATTTGGGCTAAAATGACATCTAAAAATGTTGGAAAACCATTAGCAATTGTATTGGACAATATTGTATACTCTGCTCCAAATGTGAATGATGCAATTACTACCGGTAATTCATCTATTTCTGGTAACTACACTTTAAAAACTGCACAAGATTTAGCAGAAATTTTAGAGAGTGGTAAATTGCCTGCACCAGCTAAAATCGTACAAGAGCAACAAGTTGGTCCAACATTAGGTAAAGCATCTATCCAAGGTGGTTTAATGTCATTTGGAATTGCCTTCTTAGTAATCTTCGCCTTAATGTTATTATACTTTAACACGGGTGGTTGGGTTGCAAACATTGCCTTAATCTTAAACTTATTATTTACCATTGGTATATTAAGTGCATTAGGATTTACTTTAACTGCACCTGGTATTGCTGGTTTAGTATTGACGGTGGGTATGGCAGTGGATACAAACGTAATTATCTTTGAAAGAATTAAAGAGGAATTAACTAAAGGCAAAAGCTATCAAATGGCAGTAACAGATGGTTACAAACGTTCAATGTCTCCTGTATTGGATGCACACGTTACTACCCTTCTAACGGCTTGTATCTTAGCTTACTTTGGTTTAGGTCCAGTACTTGGATTTGCTACAACACAAATTATTGGTATTCTATTATCATTATTCTGTGGAATCTTAGTATCTCGTTTAATTACTGACATCTACACTAGCAAGAACAGACACTTTGAATACTTTACAAAAGTTTCAAGATCTATCTTCAAACATGCTGCATTCAAATTTATTGAATTCAGAAAGTATGCATATGTATTATCTGCAATTGTTTTAGTAATGGGAATTGGCTCCTTCTTTAACGGATTTGATCAGGGTGTTGAATTTGCAGGAGGTAGAAGTTACACTGTTAAATTTAACAACTCAGTTAATATTGAATCTGTTCGTGATGACTTAAAGAAAGTATTTGGTGAAGCTCCAATTATCAAAACAGTTGATACAAAAAATCAAATAAACATTACCACTTCTTATAAAATTAAGGAGCAAGGAAATAATATTGATCAAGAAGTTGAAGCATTATTATTTAAAGGCTTAGCTAAGCAATTACCAGCTGGAACTAGCTTTAAAGAGTTTGACACTCAATACAAGCAAAGTTCTCAAACAGTATTGCCTACTATTTCTGATGACTTAAAAGCAGGTGCAACTAAAGCAACTATTTTTGCCTTGATTGCAATTTGTTTATACATCTTTATCCGTTTCCGTGACTGGAGATATTCTTTGGGTACTATCTTCTCATTGTTACACGACGTATTCGTAACATTGATTGTATTTAGTTTCTTGAGAAAAGTAGTTCCATTCCCATTAGAGATTGACCAACATTTTATTGCGGCTATCTTAACCGTAATTGGTTTCTCAATGAATGATACGGTAATTGTATATGACCGTATTCGTGAAGACAGTCAATTAATGAAAGGAACAGATAACGCAAGTATTATTAACAAAGCAATTAACCAAACATTAAGTCGTACTGTAATGACTTCATTAACAGTATTCTTAGTAATCTTAATCTTATTCATCTTTGGTGGTGAAGTGACAAGAGGATTTGCATTCGCTATGTTAATTGGTATCATTACTGGTACTTACTCTTCTATCTTTGTAGCTGCTCCAGTATTGGTTGACTTTGCAAAAGACAGACCATTAGGACGCGCTGAAAGCAAAAAGAAATAAACTTTAAAAGTTAAATTATAAAAAAGGCCTCACTTTATGTGGGGCCTTTTTTATTTCTATGTCTCGTCCTGAAAAAAGTTGACTACAAAATGAAATTGTATGCAACAGTTAACGATCCGTATTAAAAACGGTCAGCCTCAAAAAAAGTTTAGTGAGGCGTTTAAAAAAGAAGTGGTTCGTGACTAC
>Ga0213920_1000105_pt1 | contig 90019 bp, 89 predicted proteins | sample McNCre1117MG_FD_161054 | JGI IMG/M metagenome (GOLD analysis project Ga0213920, IMG submission 161054) | Freshwater microbial communities from McNutts Creek, Athens, Georgia, United States - 11-17 MG | ecosystem: Environmental > Aquatic > Freshwater > Creek | place: USA: Georgia | collected...
CGCAAGGGCATCCTGCCGAACCTCGATTACCCTTCGGGGCCGGCATATCACCTCATGGGGTTCGACACCTTGACCTTCACTCCGATCTTTGTGGCCGCCAGAATCACCGGCTGGACCGCTCACATCATGGAGCAGGCGGCATCTAATGCTTTGATTCGCCCGCTTTCGGTTTACAACGGAGTAGACGAGCGTCACCTCTAGATTCTCGGCATCCCCGATTGCTGGGGGATAGTCACGTAAAATCGGCACCATGGCTAGCCAAATGAACCTGAGCATCAGGCAACAGTTTCTGACTGTGCCTAACCTGCTCAGCATGCTGCGCTTGGCCTTGGTGCCGGTTTTCTTGCTTCTGCTGATCAATGAGAAGTTCGTGCTGGCAATCTGCACCCTCGCACTGGCCAGCCTCACCGACTTTCTTGACGGCTATTTCGCCCGCAAGTGGAACCAAATCACTCGCCTCGGTCAGCTGCTAGACCCGGCCGCCGATCGCCTCTACATTTTCTCGACCCTGGTTGGTTTGGCCTACGTTGGCCTGATTCCAGCCTGGATTGTGGTTGTCATTTTCGCCCGTGATGCAATGCTTGCGGTGGCCTACGTCATCCTTGCCAACTTCGGCTACGGACCACTGCCGGTGCACTATCTGGGGAAAACCGCGACCTTCGCTCTGCTCTATTCGTTCCCGTTGCTGCTTATGGCAAAAATCTGGATCGGCGCCGCACCCCTGTTATTGCCAGTGGCTTGGGCTTTCGCGCTCTGGGGAGTAGGCCTCTACTGGTGGGCAGGTTTCGTTTATTTACGCCAGGTTCGAGAAGTGGTTAAAAACAGTCGTCAGGATTCACTAGGCTAGAACTCTATTTAGGAGTGGGTGAATCATGGATTTTGCAGAGTCAGGCCTCGGGGGAACGCCAGACGAGGTTCAGTCAACCCTGCGATTCAGTGAAGACCTGCTAGCCGAGCTAGGTTCAGACCTCAGCCGTGAAGAGCAGCAGGCAATCGATGCACTACCTTCGGGCAACGCCCTGCTAATCGTCAAGCGCGGCCCAAACGCCGGCGCACGCTTCTTGCTAGACCAGGATGTGACCACCGTTGGTCGTCACCCTAACGCCGACATTTTCTTGGATGACGTGACCGTCTCGCGTCGTCACGCCGAGTTCTTGCGAGATGGCGCCGTCTTCACCGTGCGCGACCTAGCCTCTCTAAACGGAACCTATTTCGACGGTGAGCGCATCGATGAAGTTCAGGTAACCGATGGTGCTGAGGTTCAAATCGGTAAGTTCCGACTAACTTTCTTCGCTTCACGCGCCGACCTTCCTCAGGGGGCGTAATGGCAGCGGCAACAGCAGCGAACCTCTTCGAGGCGCGTCAAACCAAGCTTTTCAACATCGGCCACGTTCTTGCCGAGTTGAACAAAGACTTTCAAGACCTAAGCCCATCAAAGCTTCGCTTTCTGGAAGAGCAGGGTCTAGTTTCGCCTCAGCGAACCGCTTCTGGCTACCGCAAGTTCACCCAACTAGACATCGAACGCATTCGCATCGTTCTCGAGCTTCAGCGCGACCAGTATCTGCCGCTGAAGGTCATCCGTGCTTATTTGGCCGACTTGGATGAGGGCAAGCAGCCTAGCCTGCCGTCTGGCGCATCGGTAAACCCGCATCACCTCCGCCAGGCTCGCAGCAAGTCGTTCACCAAGATTGAGCTCATCTCTGAGACCGCAATCACCGACGCGCTGATTGCCGAGGCTCAGGACGTGAACCTGATCGGTGTCGAGCCATTCGATTCGAAGGATGTCGAGATCGCTCGTGCCATCGTTCACCTTCAGCGATTCGGCATCGCACCGCGTCACCTTCGAGGCCTGAAGGCTTCAGCCGATCGAGAGATCGGAATCATCGAGGGTGTGGTTGCCCCGGTACTTAGCAAAAACGACACCGCGAACCGCTCACGAGCAGCTCACTACGCTGCCGAAATTGAGAATCAGTTCGCCACCATCCGTGCCGAACTGATTCGCTCGGTTATCGGCAAAATTGACGCCTAAAAACCCCGTCATTTGGCGCGACACGCCGTAACCGAAAATTAACCTCGATAAGTGCTGCCCAACGGCCACAATTAAACCTGTACTTGAACGTTGGACTTAGCTGAAAGGAGCCGACATGGATACCCCACGTGACGGCGACGAAGCCAGCTACTCTCGCGGCATGTTGTTCACCGATGGCTTGCCATCGAATGACCCAAATGTTGGCTACCGCGGAACCTCTGCGGCAACCGCCTGTGGCATCACCTACCGCCAGCTTGACTACTGGGACCGCACCGGTCTAGTTCAGCCAAGTGTGCGGGGAGCCCACGGTTCTGGCTCACAGCGCCTTTATGCCTTCCGCGACATCCTTGTTCTAAAGCTTGTGAAGCGCCTGCTCGACACCGGTGTGTCGCTTCAGCAGATTCGCATTGCGGTCGACCAGCTTCGCGCCGCCGGCATCAACGACCTTGCTTCGATCACCCTGATGTCAGACGGTGCTCGAGTTTACCTCTGCACCACCCAGGATGAGGTCATGGACCTTCTCGGTCGAGGCCAGGGCGTATTCGGTATCGCAATCGGCCGTGTGCTTCGTGAAGTCGAGGCAAGCCTCGTCAACATGAAAGAAAGCCACGTTGACGACATGGATGAGCTCGCCGCTCGTCGCCTAAACCGCAAAGCGGTCTAGTTCCAGATCAGGCGCTTGAGCCTGCAACACTTCGTCACCCCGCGTTACATCTATGTTTCGGCGTGCCCCAAGGGTCATTTAGTCGATAGAATTACCTAATGTTCAAGAAGATTCTGGTTGCTAACCGTGGCGAAATCGCAGTTCGTGCTTTTCGTGCCGCATACGAACTTGGTGCAAAGACGGTTGCAGTCTTTCCTTACGAAGACCGCAACTCAACTCACCGACTAAAGGCCGACGAGGCCTACCAGATTGGCGAAATCGGTCACCCGGTTCGCGCTTACCTTGACGTTTCAGAAATCATTCGCGTTGCCCTTGAGAGCGGCGCTGACGCAATCTATCCGGGCTACGGCTTCTTGTCTGAGAACCCTGAGCTAGCCGAGGCCGCCAAGGCAAACGGCATAACTTTCATCGGCCCAAGCTCGAATGTGCTCGAGATGGCCGGAAACAAGGTCACCGCCAAAGAGTCGGCCATCCGCGCCGGTGTTCCAGTATTGGCATCTTCTCCTCAGTCGGCAGACGTGGATGAGCTAATCGGTCACGCCGAAAAGATCGGCTTCCCAATTTTCGTGAAGGCAGTTGCCGGCGGTGGCGGTCGCGGTATGCGTCGTGTCTCTGAGGCCAAAGACCTCCGCGCAGCGCTGGTCGAAGCTTCTCGCGAGGCAGACAGCGCCTTTGGCGACCCACGCGTCTTCCTCGAGCAGGCAGTGCTTCGCCCGCGTCACATTGAGGTTCAGATTCTTGCCGATACCCACGGCAACGTAGTTCACCTATTCGAGCGCGACTGCTCGATTCAGCGCCGTAACCAGAAGGTCGTCGAGATTGCTCCGGCACCAAAGATCACCGATGAACTTCGTCAAACCCTTTACCGCGACGCCGTGGCTTTCGCTTCACAGATCGGTTACCAGAACGCCGGAACCGTTGAGTTCTTGATCGACACCGTCGGCCCAAACGCGGGCAAGCACGTGTTCATCGAAATGAACCCACGCATTCAGGTTGAACACACCGTCACCGAAGAAATCTCGGATGTCGACCTCGTGCAGAGCCAGATGCGCATTGCAGCGGGGGAGAGCCTCGCCGACCTAGGTCTCACCCAGGACAAGATTCAGATGCACGGCTTCGCAATTCAGTGCCGCATCACCACCGAAGACCCAGCGGCGAACTTCCGCCCTGACACCGGCAAGATCACCACCTATCGCTCACCAGGCGGTGCGGGCATTCGCCTAGACGGTGGAACCGTTTCTACCGGTGCAGAGGTCAGCCCATACTTTGACTCGATGCTGGTGAAGCTGATTGCCACCGGTCGCGACTTCAAGACCGCCGTGACCCGTGCAAAGCGTGGTTTGGCCGAGTTCCGCATCCGTGGTGTCTCTACCAACATCGCCTTCTTGCAGGCTGTTCTTGCCGACGAGATTTTTGCCACCGGTGACCTCAGCACCTCGTTCATCGACGAGCACCCAGAGCTCTTCACCGCTAAGCCTTCTCAAGACCGCGGAACCAAGATTCTGTCTTGGTTGGCCGATGTCACGGTGAACCAGCCGAATGGTCCTCGCGGTCACCAGCTGACTCCCGCTGCGAAACTGCCGGTTGTCGACCTCAACGCTGCTGCTCCTGAGGGCTCGCGTCAGCGCTTGCTCGAGCTTGGCCCAGCTGGCTTCGCCAAGGCACTTCGCGCCCAGACCCAGGTCGCGATCACCGACACCACCTTCCGCGACGCGCACCAGTCTTTGCTGGCAACTCGTGTTCGCGGTCGTGACCTGATTCAGGTTGCTCCGTACGTATCGCGTTTGACCCCGCAGTTGCTCTCGGTTGAGGCTTGGGGTGGTGCCACCTATGACGTGGCTCTACGTTTCTTGGGTGAAGACCCTTGGGAGCGCTTGGCTTCGCTTCGTCAGGCGATGCCAAACCTTTGCATCCAGATGTTGCTTCGCGGTCGCAACACCGTCGGATATACCCCGTATCCAACTGAGGTGACCGAGGCTTTCGTGGCTGAGGCTGCGGCCACAGGTGTTGACATCTTCCGCATCTTCGATGCCCTCAACGACATCGACCAGATGAAGCCGGCAATCGACGCCGTGCTCAAGACCGGAACTGCGGTGGCCGAGGTTGCCCTCTGCTACACGGCTGACCTTCTGGACCCAGAAGAGAAGCTATACACGCTTGACTACTACCTCAACCTTGCTCAGCAGATCGTTGACGCCGGTGCGCACATCATCGCGATCAAGGACATGGCCGGTCTGCTTCGCCCAGCGGCAGCTGAAAAGCTCGTCAAGGCATTGCGCGAGCGCTTCGACCTTCCGGTTCACCTGCACACCCACGACACCGCAGGCGGTCAGCTAGCGACTCTCATGGCCGCCATTGGCGCCGGTGTAGACGCGGTTGACGTTGCCAGCGCACCAATGGCCGGAACCACCAGCCAGCCTTCGGCATCTGCGCTAGTCGCAGCTCTCGCTCACACCGAACGCGACAGCGGCATTCCGTTGTCTGCTGTGGCCGAGTTGGAGCCATACTGGGAGGCCGTTCGCAAGGTTTACCACCCGTTTGAATCAGGTTTGCCAGGCCCAACCGGCCGCGTCTACCACCACGAGATTCCGGGCGGTCAGCTTTCAAACCTTCGCCAGCAGGCAATCGCACTCGGATTGGGCGACCAGTTCGAGAAGGTTGAGAACATGTATGCCTCGGCCAACGAGATTTTGGGCCGTCCAACCAAGGTGACTCCGTCATCCAAGGTGGTAGGCGACCTTGCCCTTCACCTCGTGGCCGTAAACGCCGATCCTGCAGACTTCGCTCAGAACCCGCAGAACTACGATGTGCCTGATTCGGTGGTTGGCTTCATGGCCGGCGAGCTGGGCGACCTGCCTGGCGGTTGGCCAGAGCCTTTCCGCACCAAGGTGCTGCAGGGCAAGAACCCGAAGTTCGGTGTAACCCCGGTTTCGGCAGAAGACCTAGCCGCCTTAGTTGGCGCAGATTCAAAGGTTCGCCGCGCGACTCTGAACCGACTGCTGTTCCCTGGCCCTACCGCCGACTTCTTGAAGTCTCAGGAGACCTACGGAAACCTAGACCAGATCGACACCGTAGATTACCTCTACGGTCTAGAGCAGGGGCGCGAGCATGTTGTCGAAATCGCCAAGGGTGTTCGACTTTATGTCGGACTCGAGGCAATCGGTACGCCGGACGCCAAGGGTTTCCGAACCGTCATGGCTACCCTGAATGGTCAGCTTCGCCCGATCAACGTGCGCGATCGCAAGATTGCGGTTGACACCGTTCAGGCTGAAAAGGCTGATGCTTCAAACCTCGGTCACGTAGCCGCTCCGTTCTCAGGTGTGGTTACTTTGCAGACCGTTGAGGGTGCGCACGTCGAGATTGGTCAGCCAATCGCAACCATCGAAGCGATGAAGATGGAAGCTACTATCACCTCGAACATCGCCGGTGTGGTGCGTCGTCTAGCCGTTTCAAAGACCCAGGCCGTTGACGCCGGTGACCTGATTGTGGTTGTCGTCGCAGAATAAGAACTAAACCGTTTACATGCCGTTCAGATAGACTTGAGCGGCATGTAAACGTTTCGGCGGTAATCCGCTAACGCAAACAAAGCATTGAGACAAAGGAGATCGGTTTGGCTATTTGGGGTAAGAAACCAGAAGATGAGTCAACTGACTTTTTAGCACCTCGCCCGGCGACCGACATCACCGTCGAGAAGAGCCACTCGTTGGCTGAAATTGCTGTAGACGCGGGTGCAGTAGACGTCACTCCAAGCACCTCTTCAATCGAAATCATTTCTGAAGAGCCACGTTTCCAGCCGCAGCCAGAAACCTCACTAGAGCCAGTTCGTCGCAGCAACTATTCGCGTCGCGACAGTCTTCGCGGTGAAAGCTTCGATCAGCCTGAACCGGCTGCAATGCTCACCGCCGATCGACTAATCGATGTCTCGGCTCGAAACCGTCCGGCACCAGAGTCTGGTTTCCGTCGCTTCCTATATTTCTTGTCGCTGAAGACCATCAACCTGGGTGATTCACTCAAGGTTCGCGAGCAAAAGGCAATCGATGCTCGAATCGGTGCCGCACTCGAGGGCGGAGCAAAGTTCCTTCCTGTGCTTACCCGCAAGGGTGGCGTGGGAAAGACCACCGTCAGCACCCTCTTGGGCATGGCGCTGGCTCTGTCTCGCGAAGACCGCATCATTGCAATCGATGCCAACCCAGACCGTGGAACCCTAGCCGAGCGCGTCAGCAAGTCGACCCGCTTCACCGTTCGCGATGTAGTAAACCGCGCCGCTGCGATCGATGGTTTCACCGATTTCTCGACCATGGTTTCGCGCGATGTGACCCGACTAGACGTGCTTGCATCAGACAGCGACCCAATGCTTTCTGAGGCTTTCGATGAGGGTGACTACAACGTGGTTGCCGACATGGCGGCTCGTTATTACTCAATCGTTCTAACCGACTGCGGTACCGGCATCGTCCACTCGGTCATGCGCCCAACGCTGCAGCGTGCAAACGGTCTGGTAATCGTTTCTGGTGGTTCGGTTGACGAGGCGCGTTTGGCCTCTGAGACCCTGACCTGGCTAGAAGCCAACGGTTATGGCGACCTAGTGCGCAACTCGATCGTTGCTCTAAACACCGCCACTCAGGCCACCCAGTTGGTTAAGCTTGACGAAATCGAACAGCACTTCAAGACCCGTGTGCGTCACGTGGTTCGTATCCCTTATGACCCAGCGCTGGCTGCCGGTTCGGTAATCAAGTTCAAGGACCTGCGCAAGGGCACTCGCGACGCGGCTCGCGAGCTTGCAGCGTTGGTAGTCGACGGTCTAAACAACCCGCTGTAAAGCTATGGCTGTTCGTGAAATTCGCCTCTACGGCGACCCTGTTTTGCGCACTGTTTGTGACCCGATTGCTGAAGTAAACGACAAGGTCAAGGCGCTCATCCAAGACCTAGTCGACACCACCAAACTGCCAGGTCGAGCCGGCGTCGCTGCGCCACAGATTGGCGTAAACCTTCGAGCTTTTAGCTACAACGTCGATGGCAAAGTTGGCTATGTGATCAACCCAGAAATAGTCGAACTCGGCGGTGAGAAGGTTTTGGTTGATGAAGGCTGCCTGTCGGTGCCTGGACTGTGGCACAAGACTCCGCGCTATGAAACCGCGAGAGTGGTCGGAACCGACCTCGAGGGAAACCAGATCGAGCTATCGGGCAGCGGCTTGATGGCTCAGGCGCTACAGCACGAATGTGACCACCTGGATGGAATGGTTTATCTTGGTCGCCTCGAAAGCGACGAGCGTAAAGCCGCGATGAAGGCGCTTCGCGACACCGATTGGTTTATGGCCTAGTTTCGGCCCGTTTAGACGATTTCTGACGTGTCTGGCGCAGAACCGTAGATGTCGGCAATCGCCGGTGCAAAATCACGCAATACGGCGTCACGCTTGATTTTTAGCGATGGCGTCAGGTGCCCAGATTCTTCGGTAAGTTCGCGATCAATAATGACGAATTTGCGAATCGACTCGGCTCGCGAAAAGTGGCGGTTCACTCGGTCGATAGCCTTCTGAATCTCAGCCAAAACAATTGGCGACTTTGCAGCCTGAGCCAAAGTCATGTTTTTGTCGGCGCCGTTATTGGCCAACCAGATCGGCAACATTTCAGGGTCGAGTGAGATTAGTGCTGCCACGAACGGGCGCTTGTCACCGATAACAACTGCCTGACCAACCAGCGGGTCGGCACGCAGCGGGTCTTCGAGCGGTGCAGGAGCAACGTTCTTGCCACCGGCAGTAACCAATAGTTCTTTCTTACGGCCGGTGATGCTCAAGAAGCCATCTTCGTCGAGTTCGCCAATGTCTCCGGTCTTGAACCATTCGCCTTCCATGGCCTCGGCCGTGGCGGTTGGGTTGCGCCAGTAGCCGCGAAGGATGTTGTTTCCGCGCAGCCAAATCTCGCCGTCATCGGCAATCTTGATGCCGGTGCCAGGTAGCACGCGACCCACCTTGCCGATTCGAAGATCGTTAGGTCGACCGATCATGGCTGGCGCGGTGGTTTCGGTAAGGCCGTACCCCTCGAGCACGATAAGACCAATGGCGCGATAGAAGTGACCCAAGCGTGCACCGAGCGGTGCTCCACCAGAAACCGCATACTTGACCTCGCCGCCCATGGCAGCGCGAAGCTTCTTATAAACCAGGATGTCGAATAGGGTGTGGCGCAGTTTTTGCACCAGGCTAGGGCCTGAAGGGGTGTCCAAGGCTTTTGAATAGGCGATAGCGGCGTAGGCCGCGGTTCTGAAAATCTTGCCCTTGCCAGCCGACTCAGCTTTCTGTTCAGCCGAGTTGTAGACCTTTTCAAATACGCGAGGCACCGCCAAAAGGAAGGTGGGGTGGAACGAGGCCATTGCTGGTCCGACATTCTTTGAGTCAGGTTGGTGGCCAACCTTCACGCCACCGTGGATGCACAAAACTTCGATGAATCGGGCAAACACATGGGCCAAGGGCAGGAAGAGCAATGTGCTGGCACCTTCGGCGACTACCTGCGGAAGTTCCAGCGTGGCGTTCTTGCTTAGCTCCACGAAGCCACGGTGGGTGAGCTCGCAACCCTTCGGTTTACCGGTAGTGCCAGAGGTGTAGATGATTGTGGCAAGGTCGCGGAGCTTCGAGCTCTTGCGCTTGGCTTCGATGCTTTCATCGGTGATGTCGCGGCCAACCTTGATTAGCTGGTCGATGGCATCTGACTCGATTTTCCAAACCTTGCGAACGAGGGGCGAGCCGGCCTTAATCTGTTCGAATCGTTCGAGATGCTCGTCGTTTTCAACGAACAGCGCGACCGCATCCGAGTCAGAAAGAATCCACTCCATCTGGGATGGTGCTGAGCTTTCGTAGATTGGAACAGAAACACCGCCGGCATACCAAACGGCGAAATCGATTAGGGTCCACTCGAAACGAGTGCGGCTCATGATTGCAACCGCTTGACCAGGTTGAATGCCGGCGGCAACCAGACCCTTGGCGAGTGCTACAACCTTTGAGTGAAAGTCTTTGGCGGAGATGTTAGTCCACTGGCCAGGTGACTGTTCGATCGCGAAAAGCGGAAGCGAAGGGGTCTTGGCAACGCGGACCTCTAGGAGGTCGGTGATGTTTTCGGTCTCAGCGGACACAACCAACGGTTCGATGTCGTAAGACTTCATCGGTGCTCCTTCGCGCAATACGTTTCCACAACTCTAGCGGTCTTAGGGTCGCTAAACTTTGAGGAGCGAAAGCAAGTTTTTTATCGGATAAAGAGGTTGAGCATGCACGCGATTGGTATCGACATCGGCGGAACAAAAATTGCCGGTGCATTGGTCGACGCTGAAGGTCAGATCGTTCTAGAAGAACGCGTGCCGTCTCCCGCCGGTGACCCGGAGGCCATGGTTGACGCAGTGGTCGGTTTGATCGAGCGTCTCTCTGCAAACCACGAGGTAATCGGTGCCGGCGTTGCCGCTGCTGGATTCATTGATGCAGAGCAATCAACCATCATTTACGCGCCAAATATCAGCTGGCGAAACGAACCGTTCAAGGCGAAGCTTGAGGCCAAACTGAGCATCCCGGTAATCATCGAAAATGATGCCAATGCGGCTGGATGGGCGGAGTACAAGTACGGAGCCGGCCGCGGTTACAAGCACATGATCATGCTCACCATCGGCACCGGTGTCGGTGGCGCCGTGATCACTGACTCACGCATGCTTCGCGGCGGCTTCGGTATCGCCGGAGAACTCGGACACATTCGAGTTGTTCCAGACGGTCTGTTGTGCGGTTGTGGCCAGCATGGTTGTCTCGAGTCTTATGCTTCGGGTTCAGCGCTGCTTCGTGCAGCTAAGGAACTTGCGGCCTCTGGTGCCCCAGAGGGTGCCCGACTTCGCGAGATTGAGGCCGAGGCAGGAAAACTAACCGGCCTAGAGGTTTATCAAGCGATTCTCGAGGGCGATGCAGGGGCACTGCGCATCCTTGGCGAACTAGGTTCCTGGCTCGGTCAAGCCATCGGTAGCCTGGTAGCCGTTCTCGACCCAGAAGTGGTAGTCATCGGCGGTGGCGTGAGCGCTGCGGGCGACCTGCTGCTAAACCCGATCCGCGAGGCGTACCTCGCCCACCTGCCGGCGCGAGGTTACCGCCCTGAACTAAAAATCACCGCGGCTGAGTTTGTGAACGATGCTGGAGTGGTCGGCGCTGCCGACCTAGTCCGGGTAGCTTTCCGCGACCGATAAACTAGTAGTTCGAGTCGAATAACCGGAGGGAGGCGAAGTGGCTTACTTTATCCTGAAGACTTTTGTGCTCGGACCTCTGCTTCGCGTTCTTTTCAGGCCTTGGGTTCGCGGTATGGAAAACATCCCGACCAGTGGTGCCGCCATCTTGGCAAGCAACCACCTTTCATTTTCTGACTCCATTTTCTTGCCATTGATGAGCCGTCGTCCTGTGGTATTTCTTGCGAAAAGCGAGTACTTCACCGGCAAGGGGCTGAAGGGCGCTTTGACCCGATGGTTCTTCAAGGCAACCGGCCAATTGCCGATCGACCGTTCGGGCGGCAAGGCCTCTGAGGCTTCGCTAAACACCGGTCTTGGTGTCTTGGGGCAGGGCCAGGTTCTTGGCATCTACCCAGAGGGAACCAGAAGCCCGGATGGTCGCTTATATCGCGGCAGAACCGGCATCGCGCGCATGGTTCTCGAGGCCAAGGTGCCGGTCATCCCGGTTGCCATGATTGACACCGAAAAGGTTCAGCCAATCGGCCAGAAGATGCCCAAAATTCGCCGCATCGGAATCATCGTCGGTGAGCCACTCGATTTCTCTCGCTTTGACGGCATGGAGGGCGACCGCATCGTCCTTCGCGCGGTAACCGACGAGATCATGTACGAGCTCAAGCAGTTGAGCGGTCAAGAATATGTCGATGCCTATGCATCGTCAGTAAAAGAAAAGCGCGCTCGTCTAGCACGCTAGGGGAGCCAGGTAGGAAATCATTATGAATGAACCAGTAGTCAAAGCAGATCCGGCCGTAGTCGCGGGTCTAGACAACTATTTGACTCTGCCTATCAAGCAGCAGCCAACCTGGCCAGACGAGGCCGCGGTTGCCGCTGTTCGCGCCGAGCTTGCCGTTCAACCTCCACTAGTTTTCGCGGGTGAGGTAGACATCCTTCGCGCTCGTTTGGCCGATGCTGCTTCAGGTAAGGCTTTCTTGCTTCAGGGTGGCGACTGCGCCGAGACCTTTGCTGACGCCACTGCCGATCGCATTCGCAACCGCGTCAAGACCCTGCTTCAGATGGCAGTAGTGCTTACCTATGGTGCTTCAATGCCGGTTATCAAGATGGGGCGCATGGCGGGGCAGTTTGCCAAGCCACGCTCGAGTGATTTTGAAACTCGCGGCGACGTGACACTGCCGGCCTACCGCGGCGACATCGTCAACGGTTACGACTTCACCGACGAGGCTCGTGTTCCAGACCCAAGCCGCATGCTCAAGGCGTACCACACCAGCGCCTCGACGCTGAACCTCATCCGTGCTTTCACTCAGGGTGGCTTTGCCGACCTGCGTTCGGTGCACGAGTGGAACCGAGGCTTCGCCGACAACCCGGCCAACGCTCGTTACCTGTCTTTGGCCCAGGAAATCGATCGTGCGATCAAGTTCATGGCGGCTTGCGGAGCCGACTTCAACGAGTTGCGCACCACCGAGTTCTACGTCAGCCACGAAGGCCTGCTAATGGACTACGAGCGCCCGTTGACTCGCATCGACTCGCGCACCGGCAACCCATACCTAACCTCTGGGCACTTCATCTGGATCGGTGAGCGCACCCGTCAGATGGACCACGCACACGTTGATTACCTTTCACGCGTTCGCAATCCAATCGGTGTCAAGCTTGGCCCGACCACTCAGGTCGAAGATGTTGTTGAGCTCATCGAGCGTCTAGACCCGAACCGTGAACCAGGTCGTCTAACCTTCATTACGCGAATGGGCGCTGGCAAGATTCGCGAGGAACTTCCGAAGCTGGTTGAGGCAGTTCGCGACTCAGACGCCAACCCGTTGTGGATCACCGACCCGATGCACGGCAACGGCATCACCACTAAGAATGGTTACAAGTCACGCCGCTTCGACGACGTCATGGATGAGGTTCGTGGCTTCTTCGAGGTTCACAAGGCCGCTGGCACCTTCCCTGGCGGAGTTCACGTTGAACTAACCGGCGATGATGTAGCCGAGTGCCTAGGTGGCTCTGACCTGATTGATGAGGCGGCGCTAGAGGAGCGCTACGAGTCGCTTTGCGACCCTCGTCTAAACCACATGCAGTCGCTCGAACTTGCCTTCTTGGTAGCAGAGCAGCTGTCTAAGCGCTAAAGAATAAACGAAAATAGGCGACCCTGTGGGGTCGCCTTTTTTCTTGTTACCTACTTGGTCGAAATAGTCACCGAGTAGCCGGCTTTGAGTTTGGCGCCCACGGCCTCGCTGGCCCGCTTAACCTTTGCGATTCCCCATTTGCTCTGCAGTTGATCGGTGTTTACGATCACCGTCAAACCGGCAGACTCGAGCAGGGCTTTTGCAGCGAGCACGGTTTCGCCGACGACCTTCGGCATGATCACAAGGTTTGGGCCCTTTGAAACCAAGAGTTTTACAGACCCACCTGCGCCGAGTGGCTTGGTCAGTGGCACTAGACCGATGGTTTTGCCCTGTGCAACCGTGTCGCTGAATTCTTGCTCGATGCTGGTTATTTTTAGTCCAGTGGCTTCAATCGCAGTAACCGCCGAAGCTTGATCAATCCCGGAAATCATCGGAATCGGGCCTAGTGAAACGCTCAGGTCGATGGCTGTGCCTTCTGGGATCGGTGTTCCGTCGGCGCCTAGGTAGTCATAGACCTGCCCGATCGGGTGGGTGTCGAACCAAGAGTTGACCGCGCCCAGCTTGAAGCCTGCACTGAGAAGTTTGGCGGTGGCCTCGGCTACATTCAAGCCACTCAGGCTTGGAGCCGCAATCAGTTTCGGTCCAACAGAAACGAACAGCTTTACGGTGGAGCCCTTCGCGATGTAACTTCCCTTAGCCGGTTCGGTTCGAATCACCAGCCCCTTGGTAACAGTGGAACTGTTCTCGTTTACCAGTTGGATATCTGGGTTCAAGATCGCGAGTGCGGATTCGGCCGACGCGACCGTTCGGCTGGTTAGATTCGGTACAACGCCGAGCGCGCCAGGGCCGCTGCCAAACCACCAACCGGCTCCGCTGCCAAGCAGCACAACAATCAAGGTCGCTATCAGTATTTTCAGGCCGATCTTGCGCTGCCCAAACCCGGCAATGGCATCCTCGCCTTCGACGTCTTGTCGAGCGCCTAGCGGAGAAATAACCTGGGTGGCAGTTGGGTCGAGTGTTGGAATTGGGCCACTCATGGCGTTCAATTCGTGAGGCTCGATGATCTGCGTCGCGCCAGGGTCTATTGCGACGGTGCTAGACGAGGCAAGGGTCTGGGTTTTATTTAGATCGAAATCCATTACCGCGGTTTTGTCGGCCTTGCCGGCTTTGATATCGGCGATCAAAGCATTAACTTTGCCCAGCAATTCACCGGCGTTGTTCGGTCGATCGTTCGGTAGTTTGGCGGTTGACCAGGCGACGAGTTTGTCAATCGCAGGTGCCGTAGCTGGTGCAAGCAGGGAAGGCGCAGGCACGGTTGAGTTGGCGTGCTGGTAAGCAATCTGAACGGCCTTTTCGCCTTCGAATGGCTGTCGACCAGTTAGCAATTCATACAAGAGAATGCCGGCCGCATAGACATCGCTTCGAGCATCGGCCTGACCTCGAGTGACGAGTTCCGGCGAGAGATAGGCAATCGTTCCAACGAGGTCGCCGGTGCTGGTATGTGCCGAAATTTCACGTGCCAAACCAAAATCGCCCAGCTTCACACGACCATCATCGGCGAGCAAAACATTGTCTGGTTTCAGATCTCGGTGCAGAATGCCCGAACTATGCGCTGCGGCCAGCCCGGCAAGAATTTGGGCAAGCATCTCGAGTGCCCGAAGTGCCGGTAGTGGCCCGTATTCGCGCAGAGCATCTCGCAGGGTGATGCCTGGAACGTACTCCATGACAAGGTATGTGATCTGCCCATCTGTGCCTTGATCGAAAACGTTGACCAGGTTTGGGTGGGAAAGTTTGGCGGCAGTCTTAGCCTCGAGCACGAACTTGGCTTGGAACTCGGCATCGTTCGAGAGATGCGGGTGAATCACCTTGAGCGCCACTTGGCGATCGAGCCTTTGGTCCATGGCTAGGTAGACGGTGGCCATGCCACCGCTTGCTAGCTGACGCTCGATTAGGTATCGATTGCCAATCAGTTGGCCCATGAGATTAGACATTTGCCGCCGACTGGTTCATAGCCAATATCGTGCCACACTCACGCGCCGTTTAGGCTCAGGCCCAAAGGTGTGGCAATCTTGAGGTGTGAGTGATGTATTAGCCTCAGTGGCCTCTTGGATTACCGTTCCCGACGCAGCCGACCTAATGGGTGTTCCTCTGGGACGCGTTCGACGATTCATCGAAGAACACCACCTAGTTGCCGTCAAGCGAGATGGCGTGGTCAGCATCCCAGCTGAGACGATCGTGGATGGGGAGCCGCTACCGAGCCTGCACGGAACAATCATCGTGCTTTTGGATTCGGGCTATTCGCTCGAGGCCGCGGTTGAGTGGCTCTACACCCATGACGATTCGCTGCCGGGCACTCCGATGGAGTTCTTGCTCAAGGGGCACAAGTCTGCGGTGCGTCGCTTGGCGATGATGCAGGCGCTCTAAGCCTCTCGGTTAATCACCTTTAGGGCCAAAGCGCGCAGTTGCTCCTTGGCGCGAGGGTCGATGTCAAGCGCCTCGAGGGCGTTCAAACTTTCGTCAGCAAGCTCTTCCATCATGCGCTCGGTCTTTGCCAACGCACCAGACTCGACAATCGTTTGCTGCATGAACTGAATCTGCTCTTCCTCAAGTTCGCGACTGGTCAGAAGTTCTTCAAAAATACGCCCGATTGACGGGGCTAGGTTTTGAAGGGTCAAAGCCACCAAAACGGTTCGCTTTCCTTCGCGCAGATCGTCTCCGGCCGGTTTTCCGGTAACCGCAGGGTCGCCAAAAACTCCAAGGATGTCGTCTCGCAGCTGAAACGCCATGCCTAACGGGATGCCGAATGCAGATAGGCCGCGGAGCAAACCCGCTTCAGCGCCTGCGAAGGCTGCACCGATGAGCAATGGCGCCTCGATGCTGTACTTGGCGGTCTTGTAGAGCATCACCCGGTTTGCTCGACCGAAGGCCTCGTCTACCGAGCGGGTTGAAGCAGAATTCTCTTCAAGGACATCGAGGTATTGGCCGGCCATAACTTCGACGCGCATTTTGCTGAACTCATTGCGGCAAGCGGTTTCGATGGCGTTGTTTGGCGCGGCGAGCAAGGCGTTGCCGAAAATTTCGCTGCTCCAGCCGAGCATCAAGTCACCGACTAGAACGGAACCGGCGACACCGAATCGCTCTGGACTTCCAGCCCAACCCGAAGCTTGGTGCAAGGCTTCGAAGCGCTTGTGAACCGCGGGTGCTCCGCGACGAGTGTCTGACTGGTCCAGTAGGTCGTCGTGAACTAACGCCGCGGCGTGGAACATTTCGAGAGCGGCGGTTACGCCTACCATGGCGGCCGCTGAAGCCTGGCGTTCGGTTTCGGACTGTCGAACTGGTGCCGTGGCTAGCGCACCAACCCATGACCAATAGCAAAACAGCGCGCGAAAGCGCTTGCCTCCGGCCAGCAGGCTCTGGGTGTAGTCAACTACCGGCACAAGGTCGGGGGAGATGCTGTTGAAGTCGGCTCGTCTCGAGACGCAGAACTCGTCCAAGTTTTCTTGGATTAGCTCCAGCAGGGTTCCTGATTCATTCACAGGAATAGCCTAACCGTCTCAGTCGTTTACATAAATGGCGCATGAGCGTAGGCTTTAGGTAGCATGAGGAGGACGTAATGGCACTTTCAGATCGCGAACAGAGACTTCTCGATGAACTCGAGCGCGGCCTTTATGAAAGCGACCCAAACCTCGCTTCTAAGATCAGCAGTGGTGGCGCTCGCACTACCGCCAGAATTATTTCTGGCTTGGCTATCAGCCTCATCGGCCTTTCGCTAATAGTTTTCGCGGTCATCATCCAGGTGCCCTTTTTCGGAGCATTCGCGTTCTTGGTCATGCTCACGGGCCTCGTGGTCGCAAGCTCAAACACCAAGCAGCAGGCGTCACCCGCCGGCAAGGCAAACAGCAAAGCAAAAGCTCCGTCGCGCAACGTTTTCGAAGAGCGCTGGCAGCGACGCCAAGGTGAGTAACTAACTAAGCTCCACAAAAGGCCCTCGAATTGCGATTCGGGGGTATTTTTCTGCCCATTTTTAACCCCTTTGCCTCCATTTTCCTCCACTCGTTATATCCCTGTTATTTATTGGTAATTACGACACGCCGAAGCGAAAAATATGGCAAAAATATTAGGTTGGTGGAACAAAGTGGGGTAAAGTGGAGTAAAGCGGAAATTCAAGGACAAAGAAAGGGGGAACAGATGCTTCTAGGTCAGCACTCACCAAAGCTTGACGAAAAGGGTCGCGTCATTCTCCCTGCCAAATTCCGCGAAGAACTTCAGGGTGGTTTGGTTATCACTCGCGGTCAGGATCGCTGCCTCTTCGTTTTCAGCGCTGCAGAATTTGCTCTGGTCAACGAGAAGATTCGCCAGGCTCCGGTGACCAACGCCGAGGCTCGCAACTACCTGCGCATCTTCCTGTCAGGCGCTTCAGACGAGCAGCCAGACAAGCAGGGTCGCGTTACCATCCCGGCAACTCTCCGCCAGTACGCAGGCCTAGACAAAGACCTAGTGGTCATCGGTGTCGGCAACCGTGCCGAAATCTGGGATGCCAAGGCGTGGAACGAGTTCCTTGCCAGCCACGAAACCTCCTTCTCGAACGTTTCGGAGGAGGTGATTCCGGGACTCTTCTAGCCTGTCGCTAGATCTCCACCCGTTCATAACCGCGAAAACCAAGCTCGTGGCGAATGGATGGGGTTCTAGAAACAGGAACTTCCGGATCGATATGTCAAAGAAGATTTCTGAACTACATGCTCCAGTAACGCTAGAGCGCTGCCTGGAGCTTTTGGCTCCGGCACTTGAGGCAGAGGGTGCCGTTTTTGTTGATGGAACCCTTGGTCTCGGTGGCCACAGCGAGGCATTCCTCGAGCGTTTCCCGAAGTTGACCTTGGTTGGCATAGACCGTGACACCAACGCGTTGGCTCTAGCCGGCGAACGCTTGGCTCGATTCGCCGACCGCACTCACCTCGTTCACGCCGTCTACGAGGAAATCGAAGACGTTCTAGACGAACTAGGCATCGACTCGGTTCAGGGAATTCTCTTGGATTTGGGCGTTTCATCGATGCAGCTTGACGAAGCAGACCGCGGATTTGCCTACTCCTACGAAGCGCCGCTAGACATGCGCATGGATGCAACCCAGGGGCAGACCGCTGCGGACATCGTGAAGAACTACTCGGAGCAAGACCTTGCTCGAATCTTCAAGGAATACGGCGAAGAGCGCTATGCAAAGGGCGTCGCTAAGGCAATCGTTGAGGCCCGCAAGACCGTTGCCTTTGAGACCAGCACCCAGCTTGCGGCACTCATCGCAAAAGTCATCCCGTTCATTCCAGGTAAGAGCCATGGTCACCCTGCAAAGCGTGTTTTCCAGGCTCTTCGCATCGAGGTAAACGGCGAGCTAGAGGTGCTTGAGCGCACCATGCCGGCTTCGATTCGTTCTTTGGCAGTTGGCGGCCGCATCGTTGTGCTTTCTTACCACTCGCTAGAAGACCGAATTGTGAAGCAGGCTCTCGTTGCAGCGGCGAACTCTTCGGCACCACTAGACCTTCCATTTGAACTTCCAGAGCATGCCCCGGTCCTTCGACTACTGGTCAAGGGTGCCGAAGCGGCAACAGCAGAAGAAATCGCAGTCAACCCACGAGCCGCATCGGTGCGTCTTCGTGCGGCAGAAAAGATCCGGAGAGCAGCATGAGCACCGCAAGATTGACCCAGGCACCACGTTCACCTCGCCAGTTGCCGGCGCGCTCAAGTCTTCGTTCGATCAACCTATCTGGCTTGACCAACTCGCCTTCTAGTCGTGTTGTAGTGCTAACCATCACCCTGGGTGCGGTAGCCATCGCAATCTTCCAGCTCTTGCTGCACATAGCAACATCTAGCTCGGTCTATGAGCTCTCGCACCTTCAGACCGAGAAGCGCGAACTGGCTACCACCACTCAGATTCTTGGCCAGCAGGTTGATTCTCTTGCGTCACAGCAGAACTTGGCCAACGCGGCACAGAAGCTGGGCATGATTTCGAACGCCAACCCGGTATTTCTTCGCCTAGAAGACCAGAAGGTTTTCGGTAAGCCAAAGGCTGCACTCACTGCCGATGGTCGCGTCTCACGCAACCTAGTTCCTAACTCAGCAATGGTTCGCAGCTCGGTAATCGTAACCGCTGACGCGGCACCAGCAGCGGCAGCAACCTTCTCAGGCGTAGTGCCTCAGGCCGCAGGCTTTGTTCCTGTGAAATCGAATGTCGCTAACGGCTCAGTAGCGACTGGTTCGGTAGTTTCTAATAGTGGCGGCATTCCAGCGTCACCTACTCACTAGTACAAGGCAGGTCGGCAGATGACATATCTGACGCCCGGCGACCCGAAGCGTAGAGTTCGAAAGATTCAAGCCTTCGTCGTAATAGTGGCAATCATTTTCGGCGTTCGATTAGTCGATCTTCAAATCGTTGAAGCCGACGCAATCAACGCGAAATCATATGCAAACCGCGCCGTTTCAAGAGTTCTGCCTTCTCTTCGCGGCCAGATTGTTGATGACGCCGGCAATGTTTTAGCCCGAACCGACTTCAAATACGACATCAATGCGGCCCCTGACATTGTGGCTTCATTCAACCGCAAGGTAAATGGCCAGGAAACCTTGGTAACTAAGGAACAAGCCGCCGCCGAACTAGCCGCATTGACCGGGCAAACTCAGGCCGATGTGCTGCTGAAGATTTCGGGCACTGGAAAGTATTCTCAGGTTGCAAAGGCTGTTGATGCCTCGGTTTATCGTCAAATCAAGAAACTCGACATCCCTTGGCTCTTCTATGACCCACGTCCGGCTAGAACATATCCAAGCGGTGCGGTCGCCGGAGGCATCCTTGGGTTCCTTGACCCGGATGGCAAGCCACTCGAAGGTATTGAGCTCGCTCAGAATGCATGTCTAGCTGGCAAGGATGGCGAAGAGACCTTCGAGAAGGGCGTAGATGGAATCAAGATTCCGTCGAGCGCAATCACCACCAAGGCGGCAGTGCCTGGTAAAAAGATCGTGCTCACCATCAACGCCGACCTTCAGTATTTTGCCCAGCAGGTGCTCACCGCCAATGTCGCAAAGCTTCAGGCCGACTGGGGAACCGCCGTTGTCATTGAGGTGAAGACCGGCAAGATTTTGGTCGCTGCCGATGCGCCAAGCTATGACCCAAATGAGCCGAGCAAATCATCGGTAGAAAACCGTGGTTCTCGCGTCTTTAGAACCTCATTCGAACCTGGTTCGACCATGAAGATGGTTACCGCTGCAACTTCAATCGATCAGGGTAAGGTCACCCCTGAATCGCACTTCATCGCACCTTTTGCTCTCACCATTCCTCACTCGAATGGCTATCGAGTGTCAGACAGCCACGTCCACGGCAACGACAAGTTAACCGTCGCTGGTGTCTTGAGGGATTCATCCAACACCGGTGCCATGCAGATCGGAAACCTGGTTCCTTGGGCCGTTCGTCGTTCATACATGGAGAAATTCGGTGTCGGTTCGATGCCTGGTTCTGGCTTCCCGGGCGAAAGTGCCGGTCTGCTCAACAGCAAGACCACCTGGGCAAACGACGTCATCAAGCGCTATGTTTCGACTTTCGGTCAGGGTGTTTCGGTTACTCCGCTTCAGTCGGCCATGATGTACCAGGCCGTTGCAAACAAGGGAATCCGTCTTCAGCCGAAAATAATCGAGGGCTGTGTCGATGCATCTGGCAACATGACCAAGGTGACCAAGGATAAGGCTCCGGTGCGAGTTGTGACCGAGGCCACCGCAAAGTCGACTCTCGACATCCTTGAAAAGGTCGTTGAAGAGGGTGGTATCGGTAAGCACGCCGCCGTACCTGGCTATCGTGTCGGAGGTAAGACCGGTACCGCACAGATCACCGACCCGGCCACCGGTCGCTATGGAAACCTGCACGCCATTTCATTCATTGGCGTAGCGCCAATCGAAGATCCGCAGTATGTGGTGGCAGTGACGGCCTATAAGTCTCGAACCGTCAGTAACTCGCTGGGTGCGACCCCGATCTTCAAGGCAATCATGTCGCAGGTATTGCGCACCTATCGCGTGCCGCCTTCGACCACCAAATCGGCCAACATTAAGACACAGTGGTAGCGAGGTAATGATGAAAGAATCAATCCCGCCGATCCTTCGGCCAGATCACGTCGTCCCGGTCGAATTGGCCGAATTTGCCGAACATTTCAACCTCACCGCGATCGGTTCGCTCAACGGAGTGCGCCTAACCGGAATCAGCATGAACACCGGTGATTTGCGTCAGGGTGACCTTTTCGTTGCCATGCCAGGCAAGAAGACCCACGGCGCAAATTTCGTTCCTAAGGCAATCGAGCTCGGGGCAGTTGCCATCGTCACCGATCGTGCCGGATCAGAGATCATCGGCGAGTGTGCCCTGCCGATTCTTTTGCAGGAGAACCCACGCGCCCACCTCGGCGATTTGGCTGCATTTGTCTATGGCAACGTGCCGGGCAACATGCCAAAGCTTTTTGCTACCACCGGCACCAACGGTAAGACCTCGACCAGTTACCTACTCGAGGGAATTCTTCGTCAGCTAGGTGAAACCACCGGATTGACCTCTACCGCCGAACGCCACATCGCCGGAGAAGTGATCGTCAGTCGGCTAACCACACCAGAATCGCCTGAAATGCAGGCATTGATCGCTCGCATGCGTGAAAAAGGTGTCACCTCGGTTGCGGTTGAAGTGTCGGCCCAAGCCCTTTCTCAGCTGCGCGTCGATGGTCTTCACTTTGACGTGGTCGGCTTTACCAACCTGAGCCACGATCACCTGGATGACTATGCGGATATGCAGGCTTACCTTGAAGCAAAGTTGCCGCTATTTACCAAGGCTCGAGCTGGCCGCGGTGTTGTCTGCCTCGATTCGAAGTATGGCAAGGCTTTTGTGAAGCAGAGTGAAATTCCTGTGGTCACTATCACCAGTCAAATGGGCGTGGATGCCGATTGGCACGTAGGAATCACCGCCGAGACTCCGGCCTACACTTCATTCGTATTGGCCGGACCCGAGGGTGTAAACATTCGTTCGAGGGTTCCGCTGCTCGGTGCTCACATGGCCGCAAACGCTGGTCTGGCCATCGTGATGCTGATTGAGGCGGGTTTCGATGCCGAGCGCATCCAAGCAGCCATCGCAAATGGAATCGACGCGTATTTGCCGGGTAGAACCGAACGCGTGACCGGTGAAACCGGCCCAGACGTCTACGTCGACTTCGGACACAGCCCTGACGCTTTCTTGAACACGCTGGCTGCGGTGCGAAAAGTCACCGAGGGCAGGGTATTCATGGTCTTCGGTGCCGATGGTGATCGAGACGCATCAAAACGCCCAGAAATGGCGCGCATTGCGGCCGAGGGAAGCGATGTCTTGGTGATCACCGATCATCACCCTCGTTTCGAGGACCCTGCATCGATCAGAAAGACCCTTTTCGATGCTGCTGTTGCCGCACGACCAAACCTTGAGATTTATGAGGTGAGCCCGCCCGAGGCGGCCATTCGCAAGGCGGTTGCACTAGCGCAACCCGGCGATGCCATTCTTTGGGCAGGCCCGGGTCACCAGGACTACCGAGACATTCGCGGCGTGAGAACACCTTATTCAGCCCGCGCCGAGGCGAGAGCTGCCCTAAAAGAAAACGGTTGGTCATGATTGAACTTTCGCTGGCCGAAGTCGCGAAGGCAGTCGACGGCAAGTTGCTAAATGGTTCTGAATCAGTGCTCATCACCGGTTCGGTAGAAACCGATTCCCGCTTGGTCACTAGCGGTTCCCTGTTTTTCGCGCGTCCTGGAGAAGTCACTAACGGACATTTGTTTATCGGGGCAGCTCTAGAAAGTGGGGCAGCGGCGGCTGTTGTCGATCACGAGGTCTCAGACGCGATCCCGCAGATTTTGGTGACCGATGTAACAGCGGCTCTAGGAAAATTGGCGAAATATGTTCTCGCCCGCATCCGTGAGCGAAGCAACCTTCAGGTAGTCGGCATCACCGGATCGAATGGTAAGACCACCACCAAGAACATGCTTCGAGCGATTCTTTCGAGCGTGGGCTCAACCATCGCCCCGATTGAGTCTTATAACAACGAGGTCGGAGCACCGATCTCGATTTTGAAGGCCGATTTCGACACCAAGTTTCTGGTGGTCGAACTTGGCGCCGGAGGCCCGGGCAGCATCGCCTATTTGGCTGACATTGCCAAGCCGAACATCGGTGTAATGCTCAAGGTTGGCTTGGCGCACGTCGGCGAGTTTGGCGGCATCGAAGTCACCGCGAAAATCAAGGGCGAACTGCCTAGCGCTCTGACCACCAAGGATGTTTTCATCGGCAATGCCGATGATGGCTACGTGCGCGAAATGGCGACTTCTGCCAAGCAGATTTGGTTTGGAACCGCGCCGGACGCCTCTTACCGGGCCACGGATTTGAAACTTTCGATCGAGGGAACCAACTTCGAGATGCACTGGCCCGACGGCGAGAGCACCCGAATTAACCTTCAGATCTTGGGGGAGCACCACGTCATGAACGCGCTGGCTGCCTGCGCGGTCGCCGAACAGCTAAACGTCCCTCGGCAAGTTACCGTCGAAGCGCTGGAGACCCTGCCGCTGGCCGAACGCTGGCGAATGCAGCTCACCAACCGACCTGATGGCATAGCGATTATCAATGACGCCTATAACGCCAGCCCTGACTCGACTAAAGCGGCACTACAAACCCTGGCTCAGTTGGGCAAGTCCGGCCGACGCACCATCGCTGTGCTCGGTGAGATGGCCGAACTCGGCGCGTTTTCAAGAGAACAGCACGATGCTATTGGTCGCATCGTGGTTCGTTTGAACATCGACCAGTTGGTTGTTGTTGGCGAAGGTGCCAAATTGATTCACATGGGCGCCGAACAAGAGGGCTCTTGGGGTGGAGAATCGAAATATTTCGATTCGATTGACCAGGCTTTGGCCTATGTTCGTGGAATGCTTGTTGCGGGCGACATCGTGCTGGTTAAGTCATCGAAGTCAGCCAATCTCAGGTATCTGGGTGACGATTTATTGGAGGTTCAACCGTGAGAGCGATTCTGCTCGCCGGCGCAGTAGCGATGGCGTTTACCCTTCTGGTCACCCCTGGTTTTATCTGGCTTTTCCGCCGCCTAAAGTGGGGGCAATTCATCCGTGAAGATGGCCCGCAGAGCCACAAGACTAAGCACGGCACCCCAACCATGGGCGGCGTCGTGATCATAGTTGCGGTGGTTCTCGGCTACTTTGTCGGAAAACTCGCAAACTTCGAAGCGCCGACTGTTTCGGCTCTTTTGGTGCTCTTCATGCTCGTCGGTCTGGGATTAGTGGGGTTCCTCGATGACTTCATCAAGACCCACAAACAGCGTTCGCTAGGCCTGACCGGCTGGGCGAAAATTGCTCTTCAGGGCGTGGTCGCGACGTCATTCGCCATCATGGCCCTGCAGTTTCCGAACGAGCGAAACTTGACCCCTGCCTCAACCAAGATCTCATTCACGCGCGACTTGCCAATCGATCTGATGACCTTCGGTTCGATCATCGGTGTCGTGCTTTTCATCGTCTGGATCTATCTGCTTGTTGCCGGAACCTCTAACGGTGTCAACATCGCCGATGGCCTGGATGGTTTGGCTACCGGTTCGAGCATTATGGCAATTGGTGCCTACGCAATCATCGGTTTCTGGGAGTTCAACCAAAGCTGTGGTTCAGTGGTCGAGAACGTCGCGGCTTGCTATGAGGTTCGCGATCCGCTTGATCTGGCGGTGGTTGCCTCGGCTCTGGTGGGTGCACTGGCGGGCTTCCTTTGGTGGAACACTTCTCCGGCCCAAATTTTCATGGGAGACACCGGTTCGCTGGGTCTCGGCGGCGCTCTTGCATCGCTTGCGATTCTTTCTCGCACCGAACTTCTCTTGGTGCTAATCGGCGGCATTTTCGTTATCGTCACCGGCTCTGTAATCATTCAGCGCGTGTTCTTCAAGCTCACCAAGTGGAAGACCGGTACCGGTCGCCGCGTATTCCTCATGAGCCCGCTGCATCACCACTTTGAGCTCAAGGGCTGGGCTCAGATTACCGTTGTGGTTCGCTTCTGGATCATCGGCGGACTCTGTGTTCTTAGTGGCATTGGAATCTTCTACATCAACTGGATCTACGGCTAGTTTCAATGACCGATCTCGAACAACTCACCAGCTGGCACTCAGACTGGAAGGGTCTAAAGGCCCTCGTCTTTGGTTTGGGTGTTTCTGGCTTTTCAGCGGCCGACACCCTCGCCGAGCTGGGAGCCAAGACCCTCGTTATCGCCGAGAAGGCCGAAGCCGATTTGCTCGACATCCTTGATGTGATCGGCGTGCCTTATGTCAACGGTGAAGCGGCCACAGGTGTGCCTACCGCCGCGGTTGAGTTCGAACCCGAGGTCATCATCGTTTCGCCTGGCATTCGCCCAGAGAACCCTCTGCTCGTGTGGGCGAGGGAGCGCGGTATAGCGATCTGGGTTGACATCGATCTTGCCTGGCGCCTGCGCGATAAAACCGCGCGTCTGGCTCACTGGTTCACCGTCACCGGAACCAACGGCAAGACCACCACGGTTCAGCTGCTGACCGCCATGCTCAACCAAGGTGGAATCAAGGCAGAAGCTTGTGGCAACATCGGCAAGCCGATTCTCGATGCGATTCGCGATCCGGAAGGATTTGACGCCCTCGTAGTCGAACTTTCGAGTTTTCAACTTCACTACCTCGGTCAGGTTTTCCCGTTCTCGAGTGCGGTTCTCAATCTTGCCGACGATCACCTGGACTGGCACGGTGGCTTTGAGGCCTACAAGGCTGCCAAGGCCAAGGTTTATGAGAACACCGTGGCCGCCTGCGTCTATAACGTCATGGATAAGTCGACGGAGTCGATGGTCGAGGATGCAGACGTGGTTGAAGGTGCTCGCGCCATTGGATTCACACTGGGCATTCCAACCCGCAGCCAGGTGGGATTTGTCGAGGACATCCTGGTCGATCGTGCATTCCTGGATGACCGTGCTAACAACGCTCTGGAAATTGCCACTCTCGAAGACCTAGCCCAGATAGGCGTTCTGACGCCTCACCTGATGGCAAACGCAGCGGCCGCAACGGCCTTGGCTCGTTCCGCCGGGGTTGAACCGGCCGACATTCGCGAAGCGATTCGTCACTTCAAACTCGACGCACACCGAATCGAACTGGTCGCCGAAGCAAATGGTGTTCGTTGGATTGATGACTCTAAAGCCACTAATCCGCACGCTGCGGATGCCTCACTGGCATCATTCGAAAGTGTGGTCTGGATCGTCGGTGGACTGCTCAAGGGTGTAGACATCAGCGAGCTAGTGAAAAAATACGCCGGCAAGTTGGCCGCTGCCATCGTGATTGGCAAGGACCGTGCCGCCGTCATGGAAGCTTTGACCCAAAACGCGAGCCAGGTTCCAGTGGTTGAGGTTCAGGCCGAGGCAGGTCAGGCGGTAATGGATGAAGCAGTAGCCGCCGCAGCGAAATTTGCCAAGGATCAAGACGTGGTGCTGTTGGCTCCGGCCGCAGCATCGATGGATCAATTCAAGGATTACGCAGACCGTGGCAGCAGTTTTGCTAAAGCTGCACTCGCGTTGATAGGGGACTCGCGTGGCTAGGGCTAAGAGCAACCGCGGCGCAGTGAAACAACGCGCAAACCTCTCGGATTCTGGAGCACAGCTTCAGGTGCTTTTTGGGCGCATCTTCAAGGCCCAGTCAATCTACTTCTACCAGCTGCTCGGCATCACCATCTTTTTGGTGGTTTTTGGTCTGGTTATGGTTCTTTCGGCTTCATCGATTGACTCGCTCAAGGCAAATAACAACTCGTTTGCAACCTTCGGAAAGCAAACCGGTTTTGCCTTGATCGGGCTCGCGGTCATGTCTTTGGCCTCGATTGTCTCTAGAGGCTGGTTGATGTCTAAGGCACGCTTCTTCTACATGGGTTTCATGGTTTTGCAGCTCGCCGTGCTTTTCATCGGTATCGATATCAACGGAAACCGAAACTGGATCAAGATTTTGGGTATTCCGGTTCAGCCTTCAGAGTTTTTGAAGGTAGCGGTTGTTCTGCACGTAGCGGTTTATCTCGCCGCGCGCACCAGAGAATTCGATAACTTTCTGACTTGGCGCAATGCCTTTCTAATCACCGGCGCAGCTATGGCATTCGTGGTCTTCGGTAAAGACCTCGGCACGATGTTGATCATGTTGGTCATGTTTGTCGGTCTGCTCTCGCTGGCCGGTCTGCCGATGAAGCTTCTGCGACTGATCGTGGTGGCGTCGGTTGTGCTTACCCCGATTGCTCTGACCCTTGGTTCCAGCTCTCGAGTGGGTCGCGTGACTGCTTGGCTAAACCCGAGCGCTCCAGACCCAAATGGCTACAACTGGCAGTCAGAGCACGGTATGTGGGCGATTTCGGCCGGCCGAATCTTCGGCGCCGGGTTGGGTGAGTCAAAGATGAAATGGTCTTGGATTCCCGAGGTTGAGAACGACTTCATTTTCGCCGTGATTTCAGAAGAGCTCGGCCTGATTGGCGCATTAGTAGTGATTGCGCTCTTCGTTTTCTTGGCGATCACCTTCTTCAAGATTTGGCAGCGAACCGCTGATGACTTTAACCGTTTCGTGGTTTCTGGAATCATGATCTGGATCATCTTCCAGGCGCTCATCAACATCGCCGTTGTGCTTCGTCTATTGCCGGTGTTGGGTGTGCCACTGCCGCTCATTTCGGCGGGTGGTTCATCCCTGATTGCAACCCTGGGAGCAATCGGAATCGTTCTCGGTGTAGAGCGACAGAACCACCTAAACCCGTTAGCAGGTCGCCAGGCCCGCATGCCTCAGGCTCGCCCAGTTAGGCGAACCCGATGACCCGTTACTTATTGGCTGGTGGCGGCACCGCCGGTCACGTAAACCCATTGTTGTCCTTGGCCGACGCGATCGTCGCAGCCAACTCGGATGACCAGGTTTGGGCGCTGGGAACCAAAGAGGGGCTAGAAGCTTCGCTGGTGCCTCAGCGTGGCTATGAGTTGCTCACCGTTGAACGTTTGCCTTTTCCGCGCAAGCCTTCGCGTTACGCCCTCACCTTCCCGTTCCGTTTCTTGAAGGCGATTGGCGACGCAAAACGCTATCTAAAAGAACAGAAGATTGATGTGCTGGTTGGCTTTGGTGGCTACGCCTGTGCGCCGGCCTACCTGGCCGCGAAAAGCCTCGGTATCCCAAGTGTCGTTCACGAGGCCAATGCCTTGCCTGGCTGGGCAAACAAACTCGGTGCCAAGTCGGCGAAAGCCGTTGGTGTGGCATTCAAATCGACACCGCTTCCGAAAGCAGAGTTCGTCGGCATGCCGCTGCGTCGCGAGATTGAAGTGTTGGCCAGCGGCTTCGATAAAGAATCGGCTCGACTGGCGTTTGGGCTCGACCCTGACACCGTAACGCTGTTGGTGACCGGTGGCTCGCTTGGTGCGAAGCGCATTAACGAAACCATCGACGCCTCTCGAAAGATACTCTCAGCAGCTGGAATTCAGGTGCTGCACATCATGGGTGGGCGTTCGGAACTGCCCGAGGTTCGTGAAAAAGACTACGTTCGCATTGCCTACTGCGACCGCATGGATGACGCCATCGCAGCTAGCAGCTTCGCCGTTTCTCGCGCTGGTTCTTCGACCGTTTCCGAGTTTGCTGCGGTCGGCCTTCCAGCGGCTTACGTGCCCTATCCGGTAGGCAATGGCGAACAGCGTCTAAACGTTGCCGAGCTGGTGGCGGCCGAGGGCGGCTTAATGGTTCTCGATAAAGACTTCACCCCCGAGTACGTTGCGAGCACCCTGGTGCCACTGATCTCGAATTCTCGAGCGCTGTCGGACATGGCTGCCAAAGCCAAGAAGGTCGGCGTAGCCGACGGCACAGCAAGGCTTCTGGCGCTCGTAAAAGGCGTGTTGTAGAGCCATTTAGCGACTCTCGCGACCTAGTCTTTAGGGGATAGTTAGGAACACCATGATCAAGCCAGATTTCACGCAAGCGGTACCAGAAGATCTAGGAACCGTGCACTTTGTCGGCATCGGCGGATCAGGCATGAGTGGAATCGCCCGCATTTTGCTGGGCATGGGGCACAAGGTGACCGGCAGTGACCTGCGCGACACGGATGCTGTTGCCACCCTACGAGCGCTCGGCGCAGAAATCTTCATCGGCCACGACGCCAAGCACCTCGGAAACCCAGACACGGTAGTCGTGACTTCGGCGCTTTGGCCAACCAACCCTGAGTATTTGCTTGCGAAAGAGCGCGGCATCCCGGTCATTCACCGTTCTCAGGCACTTGCTTATTTGACTTCTAAGAAGCGTGTGATTGCCGTCGCTGGCGCGCATGGTAAAACCACCAGCACCGGCATGATCATTACCGGTCTACTCGGTCTAGGCGAGGATCCATCATTCGTAAACGGCGGCGTTATCGCTTCGCTCAACGCATCCTCAGCGAGCGGCTCTGGCGACCTATTCGTGATTGAGGCAGACGAGTCGGACGGCTCGTTCTTGCACTACGACACCGCAATCGCGTTGATTACCAACGTTGATGCCGACCACCTCGACCACTACGGCAGCGAAGAGGCGTTTGAGGCCGAATTCGGTCGTTTCGCACAGGGTGCCAAAGAGTTTGTGGCGATCAGCTCGGATGATCCAGGTGCGGTTCGTGTGAGCAAGCTCATCCGCGACAAGCGAATCATTAGCTTCGGTTCGGCAGCGGATGCAACCGTTCGTCTTTTTGATGTCGACGCCAGTGGCGCGAGAGTTTCGTTCGGCGTGGTTTATGAGGGCAATACCCATCGAGCAACTTTGAATGTGCCGGGGGAGCACAACGCCATTAATGCGGCCGGCGCGTTCGCGGTTTTGGTTGGTCTTGGCTACGAAGCTCCCGCTGCATTGGCTGCGATTAGTGAATTTGGCGGCACCGAACGTCGCTTCCAGCTGCACGGTGAGGCTCGTGGAGTTAAGGTTTATGACGACTTCGCACATCACCCGACCGAGGTTTCGGCAGCAATCAAGGCTGCTCGCGCCGTGGTTGGCGATAAGAAATTAATCACAGTCTTCCAGCCACACCTCTACAGCCGCACTCGCATCATGGCAAAGGAATTTGCCGAGGCGCTTTCAGCTAGTGACCAGGTTGTGGTCCTCGACATCTATGCGGCACGAGAAGATCCTGAGCCAGGCGTGACCGGTGCATTGGTGAGCGATGCGTTCAAGAACCAGTCGCAGGTTCACTACGTTCCGCTCTGGGATGATGTGCCAGCCGTAGCCGCGAGTTTGGCCAGCGAAGGCGATTTCATCATGACCATGGGCTGCGGTGACATCTATCGCATGGTGCCGGCCCTGCTTGAGGCGCTAGAGAAATAATTTGAAACGTCCAGGCCCGGCTAAGAAGAATGCAGCGAAAGGGTTACCGAAGTCTCCGGCCTCGGTAACTCCGATTTCGGCTAAGCGCGACCAAAAGGCGGCCAAGCCGGCAAAACCTGCGAAGCCGTCGAAGCCAGCAAGGTCTTCGAAGCCGGCAAGAACCGCGAAATCGGTCAAGCCAGTCAAACCTGGCAAGGTCGGACTATTTACCAGATTGTCACCTGAGGCCAAGCGATTTGTAGCTGCTTCAAGACGCCGCAAAATCACAGCACTTATCGTCTCGGGGTCGTTTGGTGTGCTGATCGCACTCATCCTGGCCACAATGTTCACTCCGTTGCTCGCAGTGGAAAAGCTCGAGGTGGTCGGCACTCACCGAATCGACCACAAAACCATCGTCAAGGCGCTGTCGGGGCAAATTGGTGTGCCGCTGCCGATGGTTAACACGGGCGAGATAACCAAGACCCTCGAGCCATTCGCTTTGGTCGATTCATTTGCCGTCGTCAGCTTGCCGCCGCACACCCTTCGCATCGCGATTACCGAACGTCAGCCAATCTGTATCGTCACCGTAGCGGGCGTCGACTACCTCTATGACCCGGCCGGGGTGCGCATCGCGATCGCGTCTTCGAATGACAACTACCCACGCATCTCGATTGTCGGCGACCCAAAGGGGAGCGTCGAGTACACGGCCGCAATTGATGTGCTGCTGTCGCTCCCGGCTAACCTCCTGGGGCAGGTAGCCTCGGTCGATGCCAAGAGCAAGGATGACGTTTCGATGCGCCTGCGCGGCAATGCCGGCCAGCGTATTGTCTGGGGCGATGGCTCACAATCGGTTTTGAAGTCAAAGGTGCTTGCCGCCCTGATTAAGAATCAAAAAAAGAGCGACTATGTGACCTTCGACGTGTCATCTCCGACCGCTCCTGTGGTCCGTTACACAAACTTTTAGACACGCCTAGCAGCCTCCGACCTTAAGGTCTTAAAACCGTTTACTTTCTTCGCGCAAGAGAATAAATTCGCTAAACCATAAGCCTTTGGTTGAAGCTTAGAGTTTTTTCCTTGCAGAGCTCGATGAGCAGAAGCGGAGGAATATCGTGGGTCTAAACCAGAACTATCTGGCAGTCATCAAGGTCGTTGGCGTTGGTGGCGGTGGCGTTAATGCGCTTAACCGCATGATCGACGCAGGTCTTCGTGGTGTTGAATTCGTCGCGATCAACACCGACGCTCAGGCGTTGCTCATGAGCGAAGCTCACGTGAAGCTAGACATTGGCCGCGAGCTAACCCGCGGTCTAGGTGCCGGCGCAGACCCAGAAATCGGCCGTCGTGCCGCTGAAGACCACGCTGACGAGATTGAGGCCGCCCTAAAGGGTGCCGACATGGTTTTCGTAACCGCAGGCGAGGGTGGTGGCACCGGAACCGGTGCAGCACCGGTCGTGGCCCGCATCGCAAAGAATCTTGAAGCTCTAACCGTTGGTGTTGTCACCCGTCCTTTCGGTTTCGAAGGCAAGCGCCGCTCACAGCAGGCAGACCAGGGCATCGATGTCCTTCGTGGCGAGGTTGACACCCTGATCGTGGTTCCGAACCAGCGACTGCTCGAATTGGTCAACAAGTCAGTTTCAGTGGTAGAGGCTTTTGCTACCGCGGATGACGTACTACGTGCAGGTGTCCAGGGCATCACCGACCTCATCACCACCCCGGGTCTGATCAACCTTGACTTTGCCGACGTAAAGTCAGTCATGAAGGGTGCCGGTTCGGCGCTCATGGGCATCGGAACCGCGAAGGGCGAAGACCGTGCAGTCCGCGCCGCTGAGATTGCAGTCTCGAGTCCATTGCTCGAAGCCAGCATCGACGGTGCACACGGTGTATTGCTACTCATCCAGGGTGCTTCAGACCTTGGTCTACACGAAATCGATGAAGCCGCTCGTTTGGTTCAAGAGGCAGTTAGCCCAGAAGCGAACATCATTTACGGTACGACCATCGATGACACCTTGGGCGACGAGGTTCGCATCACCGTTATCGCTGCCGGTTTCGATGGCGGCGAGCCTCAGGCTCGCAAGGTCGAACGCAAGCCTTACACCAACCCGCTAGGTGCTCCAGCAGCTGCTCCGGTTGCCGCAGCCGTGGCTGCACCAGCAGCCTCAGCGAGCGGCTGGTTCACCTCGTCTCCAGAGGTTTCAAACCAGACTGCTCCGGTGTCTATCGTGGCCGACTCAGATGAAGCAGAGGCTCCGGCTCCGGCCACCGAGTCAGCTATCAGCAGCCTATTTTCACCGTCGACTCCAAAGCCTCAGACCGAGGATGGAACCTTCGGTGACGACTTGGACATCCCTGACTTCTTGAAGTAACCAGAGCCATGTCTCTAGCTGAACGACTCGGCGAGGCGCGAGAGCGCATAGCCAGTGCTGCCTCGGCATCTGGGCGTTCGGCTGACGAAGTCAAGTTGATCGTGGTGACTAAAAATCACCCGACGCAACTGGTTTTCGATTTGCTCGATCTAGGCGCTCGTGACTTTGGTGAAAATCGTGATCAAGAAGCCGCTCCAAAGTCCGCCGAGGTTCGAAGCGCGTCTCCAATCGAACACAACTGGCACTTCATCGGGCAGCTGCAGAGCAACAAAGCCAAGTCGGTAGTTTCCTACGCGAGTTCAATCCACTCGCTCGACCGTCAATCGTTACTCGACGCTCTAGGTAAAGCCACCGCAGATCGCCAATCGCCGCTTGACGTGTTTATTCAGTTGAATCTGACCGATGATCCTGGTCGCGGTGGCATTCAAGACGCTAACCTGCTGGCATTCGCTGAAAACGTGCTCGGTCATCCTGGCCTGAATTTAGTCGGAGTCATGGGCGTGGCTGCGCTAGACAACCAGCTGGAACGCGACTTTGGGCTGATTCGAGAGGCCAGTGAAAAACTGCAGACTCTAAAGCCGACCGCCAATCAGATTTCGGCAGGAATGTCAGAAGACTTTGAAACAGCAATCGCGTTTGGTGCGACACACGTTCGCATTGGAAGCGCAATCACGGGAAAACGTCAGTATTAGCCATATTCTGTTGATGTAAACATCCGCAGGAGGATAAATCATGGCTGGAATTATTTCGCAGGTTACCGGTTGGCTAGGCCTTTCCGATGAAGCCGAGGCAGTGCCTTCGCGCCCAGCGACTTCAACCGTAGGTGAGCAGCGTCCTGCTGCCCGCGTAACTCAGATGCGCCCACGCCGCGGTGTTTCAGACGTCAACGAGATTTACACCATCGAGCCACGCAGCTACGAGGATGCTAAGGAAGTTGCGGCTAACTACCGCCTAGGAATTCCGGTAATCGTAAACATGGGTGACATGTCAGAGGTCGACTCACGTCGCATGCTCGACTTCATGCTCGGTCTAAAAGAAGGTCTCGAGGGTCACATGAAGCGCGTAACCCTAAAGGTTTACCTGCTTACCCCTAACCACGTTGCAGTTAACAACGAAGACGACGAAGACGGCGAAGCAACCGACGATCTTCTAGTTCGTCCGTAATCAAGGATTTATAGGCATGGGCCTGATTGCGCTAGTTATTTACTGGCTGCTTCAGGCCTTTTCCTTTGCCCTTATTGGTCGCTTCATCGTCGACCTAGTTCTGTCTTTCAATCGCGGATGGCAGCCTCGCGGCCTGGTGGTCGTAATCGTCGAGTCGATCTATACGATCACCGACCCAGCTCTGAAGCTGGTTCGTCGCATCATTCCGCCGTTGCGCGTGGGTGCGGTGCAGCTCGACTTCGGTTGGACGATTCTTTTGATTGCCATCGGTTTTGCCCAGCGGGCCGTTCTTATGCTGGCCTAGTTATAAACACAGTCGCCGCGAGTTAGCGCTCTATCGCTGGCTAGGGTAACCTTGAGCCATGCCTTTAACACCTGAAGATGTTGTAAATAAGCGGTTTCAGCCAACCAAGTTTCGTGAGGGCTACGACCAGGATGAAGTCGATGACTTTCTCGATGAGATTGTTGTCGAACTCCGTCGTCTAGGCCAAGAGAACGAAGATCTGCGCCAGCGTTTGTTGGCATCTGAGTCCCGCATTGCCGAGCTCCAGCGCAGCGGTGCCGGCCTTGCCGACCAGCTGAACAACCCAACCGCCGAGTCTGCACTCAGCCCGATTACCGCGAATGTGCCAAGCGCTTTCCCTGAGGCTACGCAGGACCCATCGACCCTAGATTCGAACAACACCAACAACCTGCTGCAGCTTGCTCGCAAGTTGCACGAAGAGCACGTTCGTGACGGTTTGGCCAAGCGCGATGCGCTTATCGCTGAAGGTCACGCAACTGCGGCACGCGTGGTTCGTGAGGCCGAGGCTCAGCAGCGCGCCGACATGAGCCGCCTTGAGCAAGAAAAGGCGCTTATCGAGCACAGCATCCAAGAGCTTCGCAGCTTCGAGCGCGAATACCGCATCAAGCTAAAGAGCTTCATCGAGAGCCAGCTAGAAGACCTCGAGCACTCAGAGTCGCCAACCACCAACACCGGTTCCACTCCGGCAATCGAGCAGAACGTTTACAACCCTGGTTTCAACGCGGGTTCAGCGGCACCAAACAACCCGTTCCAGGGTGATTTTGGCTTTGGCAACTAAACCAACCAAGCGAGGGTTGCTGCTAGCCTTCGTCACCACCGGTTGGGTGCTGGTCACCCTAGACCAGTGGGCAAAATTCATGGTCATCGAATCGCTGACCCCTGGCCGACCAGTTCGCATCATTGGTGATTTGCTCAAGTTCGTCTTGGTCTACAACGACTCGGCCGCTTTCTCGATTGGTTTTGGCGTCACCTGGATTTTCACAATCTTGTCTACCGTCGCGGCTCTTGCCATCATTTGGTATGCCTCGAAGCTAGAAACCATCGGATGGGCGGTCACTGGCGGTTTGGCACTAGGGGGAGTCGTGGGCAACCTCATTGACCGCTTGATTCGCCAGCCAGGCTTTGGTCAAGGGCACGTGGTTGACTTCATCTCGATTCCTTTCAACTTCCCGATCTTCAACATCGCCGACATGGCCATTGTCGCGGTGGCTTGCATCGTGGTTATTCGAATCATGCGCGGCACCCCGATTGGCAAAGCGCCAATCGCTCGCTCATGAGCGAAACCCGACTGCTTCCGGTTCCTGATGGGTTGGCCGGTGAGCGCGTAGACGCCGGCTTGGCGAAGTTGCTTGGCCTTTCTCGGTCGGTTTGCGCCGACATGATTACCGATGGTCTCGTGTCGCAAAACGGCAAGCAGGTGTCTAAGTCTGATCGCTTGATGCCAGAGGCCTACCTTGAAGTAACCTTGCCCGAACCAAAGAACCGACTAGAAATCGTGCCGGTTGAGGTCGAAGACTTCAAAATCATCTACCAGGATGAAGACATCATCGTGATCGACAAACCAGCCGGGGTTGCCTCGCATCCTTCGGTCGGTTGGGACGGGCCTACGGTCCCAGGCGCCTTGCTGGCACTCGGCATTCAGATCGCTACCTCGGGGGCTCAGGAGCGCCAGGGAATCGTTCAGCGCCTCGATGTGGGCACGAGTGGTCTAATGACGCTCGCCAAGTCAGAGGTTGCCTATTCGCGTCTCAAGCAGGCGTTTAGAGACCGCACGGTGCACAAGGTGTACCACGCAGTCATCCAGGGGTTAGCTGACCCACTATCGGGAACTTTTGACGCACCGATCGGCCGCCACCCGAAGGCCGAATTCAAATTTGCCGTGATGAATGATGGCAAGCACTCGGTCACCCACTACGAGACTCTCGAGGCATTTCCTTCGGCATCCTTGGTGGAGGTTGTTCTCGAAACCGGTCGCACCCACCAGATTCGAGTGCATTTCTCGGCATTCAGGCACCCGCTGGTCGGTGACACCATGTATGGCGCTGACCCGAAGCTAGCCGCCAAGGTCCAGCTCGATCGACAGTGGCTACACGCCAAGAAGTTGAGCTTTGTTCACCCAACCAAGGGCGAGACGGTTGAATTCGAGAGCGAATATCCAGCCGATTTGGCAAAGGCGCTCGACATCCTGCGAGGCTACTGAAAGCTGCCCAGTTAGTGGGTTACAGTAGCCATCCAGCCAATCAATGAAGGGAGATAAATGACCGCCGATAAGGATTCATTCGTCCACCTTCACGTGCACACAGAGTTTTCGATGCTCGATGGCGCTGCCCGCATTAAGCCGCTCATCGCCGAGGTGGCTGCCCAGGGCATGCCGGCGATTGGCATCAGCGACCACGGCAATAACCACGGCGCATTTGATTTCTACAAAACCGCCAAAGCCGCCGGTGTAAAGCCGATTATCGGCATCGAGGCATACCTTTCGCCAGGCACCGCACGCCAAGACCGCACCCGAGTTCGATGGGGCAACGGCGGAGACGTGGACGGAGACGTTTCGGGTGGTGGCGCCTACACGCACATGACGATGTTCGCCGAGAACACTCCGGGCATGTACAACCTGTTCCGCATGTCATCCAAGGCTTGGCTCGATGGTTATTACTTCAAGCCGCGCATGGACCGCGAGCTCCTGAACCAATACGGCAAGGGCATCATCGCAACCACCGGTTGTGTCTCTGGTGAGGTTCAAACCAGGCTTCGTCTTGGTCAATACGAAGAGGCTCGCAAGGCCGCCGCCGAGTTCCAAGACATCTTCGGCAAAGAGAACTACTTCGCCGAAATCATGGATCACGGTCTCGATATAGAACGCCGCACCATGAGCGATCTGATTCGACTCGCCAAAGATCTCGACATGCCGCTCTTGGCAACCAACGACTTGCACTACACCCACGCGGGCGACGCCGCGGCGCACGAGGCTCTACTATGCGTTCAGTCGGGCTCGACTCTGATGGACCCAAACCGTTTCAAGTTTGATGCCCAAGAGTTCTACCTAAAGTCGGCCAAGCAGATGCGTGAGCTTTTTGCCGACTACCCAGAGGCTTGTGACAACACACTCCTGATCGCCGAACGATGCAACGTCGAGTTCGTCGAGCGTGAACTGATGCCTCGATTCCCGGTTCCGGAGGGGCACACCGAGGCCACCTGGTTCGAAAAGGAAGTCGCCGAGGGTATGAACCGTCGCTACAAGGGCGACATCCCAGAGGCGCAGGCCAAGCAGGTCTCCTACGAGGTTGAAGTCATCAAGCAAATGGGCTTCCCGGGGTACTTCCTCGTGGTTGCCGACTTCATCGCCTGGGCGCGAGCACAGGGCATCCGTGTTGGTCCCGGTCGTGGTTCGGCTGCCGGTTCGATCGTTGCCTACGCACTGGGCATCACCGAGCTCGACCCGGTGAAGCACGGCCTCATCTTCGAGCGTTTCTTGAACCCAGAGCGTGTCTCGATGCCCGATATCGATGTCGACTTCGACGACCGTCGCCGCGGCGAGGTTATTCGCTACGTTTCAGACAAGTACGGTGACGACCGAGTAGCCCAGATTGTGACCTTTGGCACCATCAAGGCAAAGCAGGCCCTCAAGGATGCGGGTCGAGTGCTCGCGATGCCTTATTCGGTTGGCGAGAAGCTAACTAAGGCCATGCCGCCGATGGTTTTGGGCCGAGACATCGCGCTCAACGACATGATCGACAAGGGTTCTGAGCGCTACAAAGAAGCCCAGGATTTCCGTGACCTTATTGAGGGTGACGATGATTCGGCCAAGGTGTTTGAGCTCGCTCAGGGCCTCGAAAACCTGAAGCGCCAGTGGGGTGTGCACGCGGCCGGTGTGATCATGTCGGCAGAGCCACTGTTAGACGTTATTCCGATCATGAAGCGCGAAGACGACGGCGCCATCATCACCCAGTTCGACCAGCCGCCTTGTGAAAAGCTCGGTCTGCTCAAGATGGACTTCTTGGGTCTTCGCAACCTAACCGTTCTCGATGACACCCTCGCCAACATCAAATCGAACCGTGGCGAGACCGTGGTGCTAGAAGACCTCGACCTCGATTCAGACCCGGCAACCTTCGAATTGCTCTCTCGCGGTGACACCCTGGGTGTCTTCCAGCTCGATGGAACCGCGATGCGCTCGCTGCTTCGCTTGCTGAAGCCGACATTGTTTGAGCACATCTCAGCGGTTATCGCGCTTTATCGACCTGGTCCGATGGGTATGAACTCACACACCAACTACGCGCTGAGAAAGAATGGTCAGCAAGAAGTTGATTCGGTTCACCCCGAGCTCTCAGAATCACTCTCTGAGGTGCTTGACCCGACATACGGTCTAATCGTTTACCAAGAGCAGGTAATGGCTGCAGCTCAAAAGGCTGCCGGTTTCACTCTCGGTAAAGCCGACTTGCTTCGTCGTGCGATGGGTAAGAAGAACAAGGAAGAGCTAGACAAGCAGTACGAGGGCTTCTCGGATGGCATGAAGGCCAACGGCTACTCCGAAGAAGCGATCAAGGCTCTCTGGGACACCCTGCTTCCATTCGCCGATTACGCGTTTAACCGTGCCCACTCCGCTGCCTACGGCGTTCTGTCTTACTGGACCGCCTATTTGAAGGCGAACTACCCGGCCGAGTACATGGCCGCGCTGTTGACCTCGGTCGGCGACTCGAAAGACAAGCTTGGGCTTTACCTGAGTGAGTGCCGCCGCATGGGCATTAACGTTCTAGCCCCGGATGTGAACGAGTCGATCGCCGCCTTCTCTGCGGTCGGCAAAGACATTCGCTTTGGTCTCGGTGCAGTTCGCAACGTCGGATTGAACGTGGTTGAAGGCATTGCCTCGGCTCGCGAAGAAAAGGGTCGTTTCACGAGCTTCCACGACTTCTTACGCAAGGTGCCGGCAGTGGTTTGCAGCAAGCGAGTCATCGAATCACTAATCAAGGCCGGAGCCTTTGACTCTCTCGGCAACACTCGTCGCGCACTAGTTGAAATTCACGAGGAGGCGGTCGACGCTCAGGCTTCGCTGAAGAAGAATGAGGCTGTCGGTCAGGTTGACCTCTTCGGTTCGCTCTTTGATTCGGATCCTGCCGTAGAAGACAGCTTTGGCGGCAGCGTTCCAGACCGTCCAGAATGGGCGAAGAAAGAGAAGCTCGCATACGAGCGCGACATGCTCGGACTCTACGTGAGCGATCACCCGTTGGCCGGCCGAGAGGCACAGCTGGCTCGCTACGGTCAGATGACCATCTCTGACTTGCAATCAAGCGAAACCATCGCGGATGGTGAAACCGTGACCATCGCCGGTTTGGTCACCTCGGTGCAGCATCGCGTGGCAAGAGCTTCAGGCAACCCTTATGGCGCGGTGACTATCGAAGACTTCGAAGGTGAACTCAACGTGATGTTGATGGGTAAGACCTATCAGGAGTTCGGCCGCCTACTCGAGGCCGACCAGGTGGTCGTGGTTCGCGGTCGCGTAAGTCAGCGTGACGATGGCAAGAGTTTGAACGCGTACTCGATTGAAACCATCGAGGGCAGCGGTGACGGCCCAAGCGGTCCGATTTCACTGAAAATTCAAGAGGCCAATGCCACGCGCGAGGTTCTCGAAGAGTTAGATCGCATCCTGCGCGTTCATGCCGGCCCGGATGAGGTTCAAGTTCGCTTGGTTAGCGGGGACCAAGAGCGTCTGTTTAAACTGCAGCCAAGGGTCAAAATCACTGGCGAACTGATCGGTGAACTCAAGGTTCTGCTCGGTGCGAGCTGTCTGAGCGCCTAGAGCGCTCAACTACTGAAGTTTGTCGCCCGGTTTCATGTAGCTGCGCTGGTAGTACAACAGCGCCTCATCCTCGGTTCCAGCCAAACCCTCGACGATGTCGACGATTACCACCGCATTGTTTTCGATGTTGTGAATGTCGCGAATCTTGGCAATCAAGATCGAGGTTGCCGCCGGGAAAACCGGCACGCTATAAGGGCCCTCATGCCAATCGGCAGGCACAAATCGCTGGGTGTGGTCGGCTGCCATGCGCTGAGCCAAACCGACTGTTCCGGCTCCGAGGGTGTGAATTCCGACGTACTTGCCCACTTCGAGGCTAGGGAAGGTGCTCGAACCCTGCGAAACGTTGAAACTGGCCAGCGGGGGATTAGCGCCAAGTGAGGTCATCGATGTAGCGGTAAAACCAATCGGTGCGCCGGCGGCATCCGTGAGGGTGATTACCGAAACCCCAGAGGCGTGGCGGCGAAAACTCGCACGAAGCGCCTCAACTGGATCTTTTTCAGGGGTTAAATTTTGCATTTTCTACCTTTGTCTCAACCGCTTCAACAATAGTCAACCGGGGATTGTTTCCATTTCAACGCCTAGAATTACAAAGAACCATTACGGAGGATCTTTGACCGACTCACAGAACGTGAATTTGCGAATCGTCGACTTGCGAGGCAAATCACTTGATTCACGCTCGGTGAACCAGGCGGTTCCGCGCGCTTCGGTCGATATCGACGTTGCCATCGGTCAAATCTCGGGCCTCCTCGAAGATGTCAAACTTCGCGGCGAAGACGCGGTTGTCGCGGTCACCATTGAGCGCGATGGCGTAGACCCTAGACCAATTAAGGTTGCCAAGGATGAGCTAAAGAGCGCCCTTGCGAACCTCGATCCAAAACTTCGCAAGGCCATCGAGGAATCGATCGCTCGAGTGCGTAAGGTTTCTCAGGCAACCATGCCTAAGCCGGTTTCGGTCGAGCTAGCCAGTGGCGCTTTTGTGCACCAGCGCTATCAGCCGGTTGACTCGGTCGGTCTTTATGTGCCTGGCGGCAAGGCGGTTTACCCGTCATCCGTGATTATGAATGTCGTGCCTGCTCAGGTCGCAGGAGTGCCACGTTTGGTCGTAGCCTCGCCGGCGCAAAAAGACTTCGGTGGCCGACCTCACCCGGTTGTTTTGGCTACCGCGGCGCTTCTCGGTGTTGACGAAGTGCTCTGCATGGGCGGCCCAGCGGCCATCGCAGCCTTTGCCTACGGTCTGCCGCAAATCGACTTTGAGGGCGTGAATCTTGTTACCGGCCCGGGCAACATCTATGTTGCCGCCGCCAAGCGCGCTCTTCGTGGAACCATCGGAATTGACTCTGAGGCGGGTACCACCGAAATCTTGGTGTTGGCGGACGACTCGGCCGACGCTCGCTTCATCGCCTACGACCTGGTTAGCCAGGCCGAGCATGACGAGGCCGCGGCATCCGTGTTGGTCACCGATTCCGAAGATTTGGCGCATGGCGTGCTGGCACAGATTTCGGCTATCGCCGCGGCGACCAAGCACGCCGATCGGGTGCGTACAGCCCTAGAGGGTCAGCAGTCGGCGATTGTTCTGGTGGATGACGTAGCGGCCGGCATCGACTTCGCTAACGCTTACGCAACCGAACACCTCGAAATCCACACCAAGGATGACCAGGCGACCCTCGGACGCATCACCAATGCCGGTGCGATTTTCTTGGGTCAGTATTCTCCGGTGAGCCTTGGTGACTACATGGCAGGCTCAAACCACGTGCTACCAACCGGTCAGCAAGCCAAGTTTGGCGCCGGTTTGGGCGTCTTGAGTTTCTTGCGAGCTCAGCAAGTGATTGACTATGACGAAGCCGCACTCGCAGAAGTTGCCGATCTAGTTGACGGTTTTGCAAAATCCGAGGGTTTGCCAGCACACGGTGAAGCAATCACGGCAAGACGAGAAAGGTAACCAAAATGCACTGTCCTTTTTGTCGCTTTCCAGATTCACGAGTAACCGATTCGCGCACCTCGGACGACGGTTCATCGATTCGCCGCCGCCGCCAGTGCCCTCAGTGCAACATGCGCTTCAGCACCACCGAAACCGCGAGTCTCTTGGTCGTAAAGCGAAGCGGAGTGACCGAGCCTTTCCGACGTGACAAGATCGTCAACGGTGTTCGCAAGGCCTGTCAGGGGCGCCCTGTTTCTGACGCAGATTTGGCCCTGTTGGCGCAAGAGGTCGAAGAGAGCATCCGTTCTAGCGGTGTTGCTCAGATTGATGCCTTCGACGTTGGTCTCGCAACCCTTGAACCGCTTCGCAAGCTTGATGAGGTCGCGTTCATGCGTTTCGCGAGCGTCTACCAGGGATGGGAAACCCTCGAAGACTTTGAAGCTGCGATTGGTGTGCTCAAGCAAAACCGCAGCCTGCACGAAGAGCAGACCGCTCCTGATGAAGAACAGGCAATCTAGCAAGTAATGTTCTACAACTTCATTTTCAAAAATGTTTTCGCCAAGATGGACCCGGAATCGGCTCACCACCTGGTGGTTTTCACCGTTCGACTCGCCGGAGCAATTGGTCTCACCCGTTTGGCTCGACTGAAGCCAACCGGCAGGGGAGCGGTGCAGGCATTTGGCCTTCACTTCGATGCTCCATTCGGGCTAGCCGCTGGTTTTGACAAGAACGCCGTTGCGGTAAAGCCGCTCTGGGATCTGGGTTTCTCACACGTTGAGATCGGCACCGTGACTGCAATCGCACAGAGCGGAAACGATAAGCCTCGACTATTCCGCTTGATCGAAGATCGCGCGCTCATCAACCGCATGGGCTTCAACAACGAAGGTGCCGCGGTAGTAGCAAAAAGACTCGAGAAGCTTCGCAGCAAGCACGGTAGCAAGCTTCCGGTGATCGGTGTAAACATCGGTAAATCTCGCGTTGTCGAGGTCGAAGATGCCGTTGCCGACTACCGAACCAGCGCTTCGATGCTCGCTCCGCACGCCGATTACATCGCGGTGAATGTTTCTTCACCGAACACCCCGGGTTTGCGTTCATTGCAATCGGTTGAGGCGCTCCGACCTATTTTGGTCGCGGTTCAAGAACAGGCTCTCAATAAACCCGTTCTGGTCAAGATCGCTCCAGATTTGGCTGATGAGGATGTCATCGCAGTGGCCGACCTGGCCATCGAACTTGGTTTGGCCGGTGTCATCGCCACCAACACCACGATTTCACGCGACGGTTTGAAGACGCCCGCAGCCAAGGTGGAGGCAATCGGTGCCGGAGGTCTTTCTGGAGCCCCGCTCAAGGCCCGTTCCCTCGAGGTGCTGAACATCTTGGCAAAGCGAATCGCAGGCCGAATCGCGATCATTTCGGTTGGTGGAATCGAGACCGGCGAAGAGGCAGCTGCCCGAATAGCCGCCGGTGCAACTCTGGTTCAGGGCTACAGCGGTTTCATTTATGCCGGACCGTTCTGGGCTAGAACAGTAAATAAGTTTCTAACCAAGTAGCCAAGCTTGGAAAAGAAAAAGGGTGACCCGTGGGTCACCCTTTTTCAACGTTTGAAGCTTTAGTCGACCTTGTCGCCACGCTTTACCTGAGGCTTTGGCAAACGCATCGGGCGCATCTGAATTGAACGCATAGCCGCGTACCAGCGCACTCCACGCTCGATCTTGCCCTTGCCAAACTTCTTATCGATGGCCTTCTCAACTCGACGACCGATCAAAAATGCATCGACCGCAATCACGAAGAACAGAACCCACATACCGAGCAGCGTGTAGAGCTGAATGTTTTGGTTGGGAGTGTAAGAAATGATGATCATCACGAATAGTGCAGGCATGACGAGTTGACCGGCGGTGAAGCGTGAGTCGACGATGTCGCGAGCTAGGCGGCGCTGAGGGCCCTTGTCTCGAACGGTCAGGTAGCGCTCTTCGCCGCGCATCATGCCTTCGCGGGCCTTGCGACGCTCATCCGCAGCACGGGCCTTTGCGGCCTTGATTGCTTCAGGCGACTTGTCGCCGATTAGTGGTTGACGACGCGCTGCCTCTTGCTGCTTGCGCGGTGGGGTTGGTCGACCTTTTCCGGTTGACGGAGTGTTTTCACTCATCGGTGTTCCTCAGTTCCAAGTTGGACTTTAAGATTACTCTCATGACACCCTCTCAGATTTCAATTGACCCGGCTCAACTAGAGCGAGCAAAGAAGCTCGTAGACGACCGCTTTGAGGCGGCAACCAAAGAGCTCGAAGCGCTCGTGCGCATTCCAGGCATCGCCTGGGAAGCCTTCGAAGCCAAAAACCTCGAGCTAAGCGCCGAAACCATCGCCAAACTCTTCAAGGACACCGGCGTCTTCGAAGTCGTCGAGGTGCGACGTGCTTCTATCGACGGCAAACCCGGCTCTCCAGCGGTAGTAGCTCGTCGCGCTGCACGAAATGGCAAACCTCAGATCTTGCTCTACGCCCACCACGATGTTCAGCCGCCGGGCGACCAGGTCGCTTGGCAGACTTCGCCGTTCGAGCCGGTAATCAAGGATGGTCGCATGTATGGCCGCGGAGCGGCCGATGACAAGGCGGGAATCGTCTCGCACCTGGCAGCAATTCGAACCTTGCTTGCGGTTGCTGGTCCCGACTTTGAGGTTGGCATCAGCGTTTTCATCGAGGGAGAAGAAGAGGCTGGTTCGCCAACTTTCCGACCATTCCTTGAAGAGAATCAGGACATCTTGCAGGCCGACTGCATCGTCGTCGCCGACTCGGGTAACTGGTCTGAAACCATCCCTGCTCTAACCGCAACGCTGCGAGGCTTGGTCTCGCAGGTCATTCAGGTGCAGACCCTAGATCACGCGCTGCACTCGGGAATGTACGGGGGAGCGGTTCCCGATGCAATGACCGCGACGATTCGTTTGCTGGCGAGCTTGCACGATGCCGAGGGAAACGTAGCGGTTGAAGGCTTGGTGCACGGCAAAGCCGCCGACCTGCCATACAGCGATGATGACCTGCGCCGAGACTCTGGACTGCTCGATGGAGTAAGTCAGATTGGCTCGGGGACCATCCTTGATCGAATTTGGAACAAGCCATCAATCACCGTCATCGGCATCGACGGCCAAACTGTGGCCCTATCGTCAAACACAATGCTGCCGACGGTGACTTCAAAGATCTCGATGCGCATTGCACCCGGGCAGAAGCCCGAAGATGCCTTGGCTGCTCTGCGCGCGCACCTCGAAAACCACGTGCCCTTTGGTGCGAAGCTCACCTACGGTGAAACCGAGTTAGGAAAGCCGTTCGCCGTCGATGACAGCGGTTGGGCGTCGGAGTTGGCGCGTGTGTCACTCAAAGCCGCCTGGGATGAAACCGCAGTGGACATCGGCGTGGGCGGTTCAATTCCATTCATTGCCGATCTGATCGAGGTTTTCCCAGGGGCTCAGATTTTGGTCACCGGAGTCGAGGATCCTGATTCGCGCGCTCACAGCCCAAACGAGTCGGTTCACCTCGAATCGCTGCGAAAGACCATGCTTGCCGAGAGCTTAATGCTTCTCGGTGGGAATGCTTTTTCGATCTGACCTGTTTTAGACTTAGAACACGCAACAACCTAGCGAATGGAGACAACATGTCTGACACTCTTACCCACGGTGTAGAACTTACCGAACAGGCAAAGAGCAAGGTGCGCTCGCTAATCGAGGCAGAGGGTCGCGACGACCTGCGTCTGCGTGTTGCTGTGCAGCCTGGCGGTTGCTCAGGATTGATTTACCAGCTTTACTTCGACGAGCTGCTCGAAGAAACCGACTTGGTGAAGGACTTTGACGGCGTAGAGGTTGTTGTCGACAAGATGAGCGTTCCTTATCTTGACGGCGCTTCGATTGACTTCGAAGACACCATTCAGAAGCAGGGTTTCACCATCGACAACCCAAACGCCGAGGGCTCATGTGCTTGCGGAGACTCTTTCAGCTAAAGATTTTCACGATAGACCCGACCGCCATTCGTGGCGCGTCGGGTTTTTTGTTAAAAATTAGGTCGGCATTGGGGCGTTTTTGAGGGATTCGCCCCGTCTCGAGGCGTAGACTTATGGCGTAACGATTCGATATTCGAAGGGTCGATTGTGCTTTCTAAGCGTGGATTGAAGTGGGCCGCTGTGCCTGCAATTGCTTCTCTGTCTCTACTCCTAACTGGGTGTACTTCAGAAGAGCTTCGTGGTTACCTACCTGGAACTCCAGGTATTACTAACCACACTGACCGCATCACTGGCCTCTGGACTACCAGCTGGATTGTGTTGCTTGCCGTCGGTGTTATCTCTTGGGGTCTTATGGCCTGGGCGATCATCGTTTACCGTCGCCGTAAAGGCGAGACCGGTCTGCCGGCGCAGCTTCGTTACAACAACCCAATCGAGACCCTGTTCACGATTGTGCCGCTCATCCTTGTGGTTGGTTTCTTTGCCTTCACCGCTCGTGACATTCAGGCAATCGAGACTCCAACCGCAAACCCTGACGTGAAGATTCAGGTAATCGGCAAGCAGTGGAGCTGGGACTTCAACTACGTAAACGCAAACGTTTACGACTCAGGCATCCAGTCACAGTTCAAGGGCAAAGAAGGCAGCGAGGCTTCGCTACCGGTTCTTTACTTGCCAGTGAACAAGACCGTTGAGATCGACTTGACCTCACGCGACGTGATTCACTCTTTCTGGGTCATCGACTTCCTTTACAAGAAGGACATGTTCCCAGCACGCACCAACCACATGTACTTCACCCCGCAGAAGATCGGCACCTACAAGGGCAAGTGTGCTGAGCTCTGTGGTGAATTCCACTCAATGATGTTGTTCAACGTCAAGGTGGTTTCTGAAGACGATTACAAGGCACACATGGCTCAGCTAGCGGCTGCCGGCAATGTCGGTCAGCTTGACGCTAAGTTCTCTCGCAACCAGAACCTACCTGCAGACAACCCAGAAATCCGAGGCTAACGAAGAATGGCTACCGCAACTAAGTCAAACGTGGGCACCGCCAAGAAGACCAAGGGTCAAATCCTGGTCGACTGGATTACTACCACCGACCACAAGAAGATCGGTTACCTGTACCTGATCACTTCGTTCCTGTACTTTCTAGTGGGTGGTGTGATGGCCTTGGTCATCCGCGCTCAGCTGGCCGCACCTGGTCTTGAGATCGTTGCAACCAAGGAGCAGTACAACCAGCTCTTCACCATGCACGGCACCATCATGTTGCTTATGTTTGCGACCCCATTGTTCGCAGCATTCGCAAACATCCTGATGCCAGTTCAGATCGGTGCGCCAGACGTTGCTTTCCCACGTCTAAACGCCATCGCTTACTGGTTCTACTTCTTCGGTTCGTTCGTGGCAGTTGCCGGCTTCTTCACCCCACAGGGTGCAGCAAGCTTCGGTTGGTTCGCCTATGCACCGCTATCGAACACCACCTTCTCACCAGGCCTTGGTGGAGACCTATGGGTCTTCGGTCTAGCCCTCGGTGGTTTCGGTACCATCATGGGTGGTGTCAACTTCATCACCACCATCTTGACCATGCGTGCACCTGGTATGACCATGTGGCGTCTACCGATCTTCACCTGGAACACCCTGGTTACCTCGATCTTGGTAATCATGTGTTTCCCACCTCTAGCAGCAGCATTGTTCGCTCTAGGTGCAGACCGCCGATTCGGTGCTCACATCTTCGACCCAGCCAACGGTGGCCCAATGCTTTGGGAGCACTTGTTCTGGTTCTTCGGTCACCCAGAGGTTTACATCCTCGCCCTTCCTTTCTTTGGCATTATTTCTGAGATCTTCCCGGTCTTCAGTCGAAAGCCGATCTTCGGTTACAAGACTCTGGTTTATGCGACCATTTCGATTGCAGCTCTCTCGATGACCGTGTGGGCTCACCACATGTACGTCACCGGAACCGTATTGCTTCCATTCTTCGCATTCACCACCATGCTGATTGCAGTTCCGACCGGTGTGAAGGTCTTCAACTGGATCGGAACCATGTGGCGCGGTTCGGTTACCTTCGAAACTCCGATGCTATTTGCTCTGGGCTTCTTGACCACCTTCATTTTCGGCGGTTTGACCGGTGTCATCCTGGCTTCACCAGTGCTCGACTTCCACCTGTCAGACAGCTACTTCGTGGTTGCTCACTTCCACTACGTAATCTTCGGAACCGTTGTTTTCGCGATGTTCGGTGGAATCTTCTTCTGGTACCCAAAGATGACCGGCAAGATGTTGAATGAGCGTCTGGGCAAAATCCAGTTCTGGCTACTATTCGTTGGTTTCCACGCAACCTTCCTGATCCAGCACTGGCTAGGTGTGATGGGTATGCCTCGCCGTTATGCGACTTACCTTCCAGAGGATGGCTTCACCTGGATGAACCAGCTGTCAACAGCCGGATCGGCCCTTCTAGCTGTTTCGTTCTTGCCATTCCTATGGAACGTCTACATCACAGCTCGTAAGGGCACCGTGACCACGCTGAACGACCCATGGGGCTACGGACGTTCACTGGAGTGGGCAACCGCTTCACCGTTCCCACGTCACAACTTCACTTCGATTCCACGCGTTCGTTCAGAATCGCCTGCTTTCGACTTGAACCACCCAGAGTTCGCAGCTCCTGAAGCTCAGGCTTCGTCAAACAAGAAGGGTTAACCGACCATGAAGTTCAACGGAAGACTTTTCTGGTTTCTGACTGCGTTTTACCTAGTAGATGCTGTCGGCTATGCGATTTGGTTCGCCAACTCGTACAACGGTGGATTCGAGCCAATCGGTACTGCAGCAATCGCGATGCTCGGAATTATGTCCGCGTTCCTGGCTTTCTATCTTCAGAAGACCGATAAAGTTCAGGGCAGCGTTCCTGAAGACCGTCTTGACGCCAACATCGAAGATGGAGACACGGAGATTGGTTTCTTCACGCCATGGAGCTGGTGGCCATTCTTCCTTGGCCTATTCGGATCGGTCGTTTTTGCGGCCCTAGCAATCGGTTGGTGGCTATTCTTCATCGGATTCCCATTGGCTCTCGTAGCTCTAATCGGATTCGTTTTCGAGTTGCACCGCGGCCAGTACGCACACTAAGTTTCAAAATAAGAAAACCCCTCCTTCGGGAGGGGTTTTCTTTTGTCGCTTGGGGGAGTAGCGGCGCGTTGATTTACGCTTTGGCGGCCAGTGGGTGCTCCAGTTCTCCGTCGCCGTGGCTGCTTAGAACCTCGGAGATTACGACCCTGTAGGCCTCGTACCAGCGCTTTGATTGGCGTTTAGCCTCTAGATGAGTTTCGTCGCGGCTAAAGGCTCTCAGGGCCTCCTGTGACTCGAAGTAGTAGACGACCGAACGTTCGATGCGATCCTCGCTCCACCAGCGCTCAGCGCCTAGGTATCCCGGTGTGGCTAGTGCAACATCCATGATGATGGCATCGAGTCGGTGAAATTCTTCGTCGTACTGCCCAGGTCGAAAGATAAAGGTTGCTGAAATCATCTCTCAAGTATTACCTATTCGGGCCTGCTAGAGAATGCATAGGACCAAACGAGGTCAGAAGATCAAACTACGTCTACGAAGCTCGGGGGAGTCACCGGTTAAGCAATAGGCCGGAACCCAAACGGATTCCGGCCCAGATGCTTTGAAGATTACTTCGCAGCAGGCTTCTTAGCGGCCGGCTTCTTGGCAGCAGGCTTCTTAGCTGCGGTTACAGCCTTCTTCTTAGGAGCCTCGGTTACTGCAGGAGCGTGGTCGTGGTGGGCTGCGTCAAGCTCGGTCTGAGTAACCGGCGCAATGCGGTCCTCGAAGTAGAAGCGTGACAGACCCGCACGAAGACGCGCACGAAGAGTGATCTTGCCCTGAGCGTTCGGACGAGCAAGGGTCGGCTGGTAGTCCTTAAAGTCAACCAGCTTGTACTGCTCAAACGCGTCTAGTGGCTCGTGAACCTCAATGTACTCACCGTGTGGCATGCGAATGATGCGACCGGTCTCGCGGCCGTGTAGGGCAATCTCGCGGTCCTTGCGCTGTAGCGATAGACAGACGCGCTTGGTGATGATGTAGGCAACGATCGGGCCGACGATCAGAATGATCTGAATCGAGGTCAAAACGTTGTTCATCGACATCAAGAAGTTGGTCGCGATCAAGTCGGTGCTCGCGCCGGCCCATAGAGCTGCGTAGAAGGTAACACCAGCAGCACCGATTGCGGTACGGGTAGGAGCGTTGCGTGGACGGTCTAGAACGTGGTGCTCACGCTTGTCACCGGTAACCCAAGCCTCGAGGAATGGGTAGAGTGCAACAACTACTAGGAAGCCGACGCCGACGATCATCGGAAGCAGGATGTTCCAAGCCCAGGTGACGCCACCGGCGTGAACCTCTAGGTGGGTAGGAGCTAGACGAAGAGCGCCATCCAAGAAGCCGATGTACCAGTCAGGCTGAGTTCCAGCAGAAACTGGAGATGGGTCATAGCCACCGTAGTTCCAAACCGGGTTGATGGTGAAGGTAGCTGCAATCAGCATGATTACACCGAAGACGATGAAGAAGAATCCACCGGCCTTAGCAACGTAAACAGGCATTAGTGGGTAGCCAACGACGTTTGAGTCCTTGCGACCTGGGCCTGAGTAGTGGGTGTGCTTGTGGATTACCACCATGAACAAGTGGATCACGATGAAAATCAAGATAAGTGCTGGAACCAACAGAATGTGAAGACCGTATAGACGGGCAACAATCTGCTCACCAGGGAATTCGCCGCCGAATAGCAATGAAGAGGTGTAGGCGCCGATTACCGGTAGGCCCTTGATCATTCCATCGATGATTCGTAGACCGTTACCCGAAAGTAGGTCGTCTGGAAGTGAGTAGCCGGTGAAGCCAGCAGCCATGCCGAGCACGAACAGCATGAAACCAACTACCCAGTTGATTTCGCGAGGCTTGCGGAATGCACCGGTGAAGAACACGCGAAGCATGTGCAGACCAGCTGCCGCTACGAAAAGCAGTGCCGCCCAGTGGTGAACCTGGCGCATTAGCAAACCACCGCGCACCTCGAATGAGATGTCAAGGGTAGAAGCGTATGCAATCGACATCTCGGCACCCTTTAGTGGGCCGTAGACACCGTCGTAGATGACTGGAGTCATCGCCGGCTGGAAGAAGAAAGTCAGGAAGGTTCCTGATAGCAGCAAGACGAAGAAGCTGTATAGGGCGACTTCACCAAGCATGAATGACCAGTGGTCAGGGAAGATCTTGCGCCCGAACTCCTTGAGGATGCCGGCGACGCCGACGCGCTCGTCAAGGTAGTTGGCGGTTCCGGCTAGGAATCCACCCTTTTTCTGAGTGTTTACAGCAGTGCTCATTTTTAACGCTCCCAGAAGCTAGGGCCAACAGGCTCGGTGAAGTCGCTCTGCGCGATTAGGTAACCCTCTGCGTCAACCGCGATAGGCAGCTGAGGTAGTGGGCGCGATGCTGGGCCGAAGACAACCTTGCACTCGTCGGTGACGTCGAAGGTTGACTGGTGGCACGGGCAAAGTAGGTGGTGGGTGTGCTGCTCGTATAGAGCAACCGGGCAACCAACGTGAGTACAGATCTTGCTGTAAGCAACGATGCCGTCATAAGACCAGCTCTTGCGCTCAGCAGATTCCTTCAACTCGCTTGGGTCGAGGCGTACTAGAAGAACTGCAGCCTTAGCCTTCTCTTCGAGCTTGTGGTGCTCTAGCTCGCTTAGACCTTCTGGGATGACGTGGAAAACAGAACCTAGGGTGACGTCAGATGCCTTGATTGGTAAGCCTGATGGGTCCTTGGTTAGACGAGTTCCGGCCTTCCACATGGTGTGGCGAAGGGTGTCCTTCGGGTTTGGACCTAGGTCACCGAAGAAGAAGATTGCTGGGATTGGGAACAGTGCAAGAGCACCGTAAAGTGAGCGGCGAATCAGCTTGCGTCGAGAGAAGCCTGACTCGCTGTCGGCCAGCTTGATGATTTCGACTGCACGGGCACGAACTTCTTCGCTGCCTCGGGTCTGGTGACGCTCTTCAGCGATTTCAGCATCTGGCATGAGGGTCTTTGCCCAGTGAACTGCACCGATTCCGATGCCGAACAAGCCAAGGGTGATGCCTAGGCCCATGAATAGGGTGTTGTTGCGAACGGTGCCTAGGTCATCGCTAAGTGGGAAAGCGAAGTAGGCGTAGATCGAGAAGATTGAACCGACTACCGAAGCCAAGAACAAGAACGCCACCTGACGAGCAGCGGTCTTTTCGTGCTTGACGCTCTTGTCGGTCATGCGAACGCGGTGCGGCTCCAAGCCTGGGTCAGCAACCTTGTCAGGTGCGATAACCGCTAGGCCAGTTGCATAGTCGTGCTCAGGCTCCTGAGAACCCTTCGCAGATGCGATGCTCTTGCTGTCGCTCACTGATTAACTCCCTTTATTTCGAAACTTAGTTTGACTTGGCGCCGAGCCAAATGGTGATTGCGATGATGAAACCTAGGGCGAAGATCCAAATGAATAGACCCTCCACGACCGGACCGAGGTTGCCCAGCTCGTAACCGCCAGCTGACTGGTGGGTCTGAACGTAGGTCAGGTAGGTGATGATGTCCTTCTTGTCAGTCGGAGTCAGGTTTGCATCGTTGAATACAGGCATGTTCTGAGGGCCGGTAAGCATTGCCTCGTAGATGTGCTCTGCCGAGGTCTTGGTTAGGGCTGGAGCGTACTTGCCCTGGGTAAGGGCACCACCGGCGCCGACAGCGTTGTGGCACATTGCGCAGTTGATGCGGAACAGCTCGCCACCGCGGGTAGCGTCACCGTTTGGAGCTAGCTGAGCCTCGGTAGGAACCGCTGGGCCAGGGGCTAGCGATGCCACGTAAGCGGCAAGGGCGTCAGACTCTTCGGTGGTGAACTGAACTTCTTTCACCATTAGCTGTGGGCCAGAAGCCTGACCAGGCATGCGACCGGTCTCGACCTGGAATGAAACTGCGGCGGCACCAACACCGATTAGGCTTGGAGCGTTTGCGGTGCCTTCGGCGTTCTTACCGTGGCAGCTTGCACAGTTAGCTAGAAAAAGCTTGTGACCTTCGTCAACCTGAGCGGCGCTGGCTGCAGCAGAAACCGGCTTTACGGTTTCAACAGCAGCGGTTGCGGCAGCGTAGCCACCACCACTGACCGCTAGGCCAGCCGCGATAACGAGAATCGCTGCCATAGGGTGACGGCGTGAACCATTTAGGTTTCGCTTCATGAAAGCCATAACAAAGATCTCCGTTTTTTATTTCAGTACGTAAACGATTAGGAACAGGCCGATCCAGACCACGTCAACGAAGTGCCAGTAGTAAGACACGACGATCGCGCTGGTTGCCTCAAAGTGACCAAACTTCTTTGCCGCGTAGGTGCGGCCGATGATGATCAAGAAAGCGATTAGACCACCGGTCACGTGGAGCGCGTGGAAGCCGGTAGTGATGTAGAAGGCGCTGCCATAAGAGTTGGCGTTGAGCATTACACCCTCAGAAACTAGGGTCGCGTACTCCCAGACCTGGCCGGCAACGAAGACCGCACCGAGTAGGTAGCTAAGGAAGAACCACTCAACCATTCCCCACTTGACAGGGGATAGGCCGGTAGCGCGAGGCTGAAGACGCTCTGCAGCGAAAACACCGAACTGAGCGGTGAACGAAGAGCTCACCAGGATCAGGGTGTTTACCAGTGCGAACGGAACGTTCAGAATCTGGGTGTCGTGGGCCCAAATCGCTGGCGAGTTGGCGCGTAGGCTGAAGTACATTGCGAATAGAGCCGCAAAGAACATCACCTCGCTGCCTAGCCAAACGATGGTGCCTACCGAGGTAGAACTTGGGCGGTTGATTGCAGGCTGCGTCAAAGTAGTCGAAGACATAGTTAAATACTAACCCCGCGCCGAGGCTGAATCGTTCAATTACAGCCGTTTTTATCTCGATTTTCGGGCAATAAACTTGTGGTTATGACTAGCCCATTGAACTGGCCCGCAATTCTCGGCAAACTGCTGCTCAAGAATGACCTCGAACGCGCCGAGGCCAACTGGGCGATGCGCGAAATTATGGCCGGTGATGCCACTGAGGCTCAGGTCGGAGCGTTCATGATGGCCCTCCGTTCGAAGGGGGAGACGGTCGCCGAACTCTCGGGTTTGGTTGACGTGATGCTGCAAAATGCGGTGATTTTGAGCACGGGCCCGGATGCAGTTGACATCGTCGGAACCGGTGGCGATTTGCACGGCACAGTGAACGTGTCGAGTATGGCTTCGATTTTGACATCGGCTGCCGGTATCCCAGTAATGAAGCACGGATCTCGTTCGGCTTCAGGCAAGACCGGTTCGTCAGAGATGCTCGAGGTGTTGGGCGTCCGTCTCGACCTATCTCCGGTTCGCGTGGCAGAGATTTTCAAAGAATGCGGCATCACCTTCTTCTTTGCGCCGGTGTTTCACCCGGCAATGCGTCACGTGGCACCGATTCGCAAGCAGTTGGGTGTTCCGACCACTTTCAACTTCCTAGGGCCGCTGGCCAACCCGGCTCAGCCGATTGCAACTTCACTCGGTGTCGCAAATCCATTCATTGCTCCGCTGATGGCCGCCGAAATGGCTGCCCGAGGCAGAACCGCGCTGGTTTTCCGGGGCGATGACGGCTTGGATGAGTTGACCACGACCGGAAATAGCCAGATTTGGCAGGTTTCCGGGGGAGAGGTGCGCGAGTACACCCTCGACCCGACCAAATTTGGCTTGAAACGAGCGAACCTTGAGCAGCTCATTGGTGGCGATGCCCAAGAAAACGCCGAGGTCACCAACAAACTCTTTGCCGGAGAAACCTCAGGCAACTTCGCTGCCATCCGTGACATTGTGATTTTGAACGCCGCCGGAGGAGTGGTGTCTTACGAACTCGCCAAGGATGCTTCGCGAGCCGAGGTCGATCTAGATCTTCGATTTGAGGATGCAATCCTGCGTGTCACTAGAGCCTTGGAGTCTGGTGCTGCCAGAACAAAACTCACCGAGTGGATCGCTGCAACGCAGAAGTAAGCAGCCAACAACCACACTGAGCGAACCGCATCCCAGAGGGGTGCGGTTTCGTTTTGCCCGGGAGGGCCAGAGAAACATTACTTGACATAATGTTCATTATCGGCGTTAGGGGTTCAGGATAGAGAGTGGTTGCGAATCAGTTCAGCCAACCCGTGCGGTGCAATCCGCTCACCGGTGGCAAATAGTTCGTCGGTGCTCCACCAGCGATACTCGAGCACATCGCGACGTTCATCCTCGGTCCAGCCAGAATCATCCAGGATGAAATCTTCGACCTCGAGTTTGAAGAAATGATCGGTGTACGTGTGGTGATTTACACCGTCGCCCCAATCCCAGCGTCCGGAAATCTGCCCCAGCTTTTCTCCAAGGGCTTCCTGTGACACGAGAATCCCTGTCTCTTCACGCAGCTCTCGAACCGCTGCCTCAATCGGTGTTTCACCCTCGTCGATGCCGCCACCCGGAGTAATCCACCTTGGTGGCAGGCCAACCTCGGGATCAAAGTGCGTCAGAAGCAGAAATACCTCACCCTTGGGGTTACTAAGCAGAATGCGGGCGGTCTCGCGATGCTGTCCCGGTTGCATTAGCCGGTCCTTTGACGATTACTTGACATAACTTGTAAGACGCGTTATTTCTGGCGATTTGGCTGGTATTTGAACAGTTTCAGTGATCCCTGCATCAAATAACCAATGGTGAGGGCGAAGATAATGGTTCCTTCGCGCACCTGGCCACCCATAGCCCAGCCGATGGTCAGCACCACTAGCTCGATGACCGTACGAACCTGCCAGACCTTCCAGCCGAGTTTCTTCGTGAGGCCAAGAATCAGGCCATCCCGTGGGCCCGAGCCAAGGTTTGAGGTGATGTATAGACCGGTCGCGAAGGCTACCGTGCAGGTGCCGACCAGCAGCATGGCCAGATTTTCCCAGTATTGATCAAATTTCGGCAGAAACTGGGTCCAGAAATCACACCACAGGCCGATCAGAATGGCGTTCATGATGCTGCCAACGCCTGGTTTGATCTTCAGTGGAATCCAGAACAGCAGCACGATTGAGCTCACGATGATGCTGGCAATGCCATAGCTGGTGTGCAGTTGAATCGAGATTCCCTGGGCAAAGACATCCCAGGGTGGAATGCCGACATGTGCGTTCACGACCATCGACACCGCGAGCCCGTAAATAAACAGGCCCAGATTAAGTCGGAACAATCGCTTAACGGATTGCCAATCAAAGCCCAGATTCATGTCCCCAGCCTAGGCGAACGCGATAGTTTTACTGTTATGCGGAAACCACAGGCGAGTTATAAGTACCTCTCCCCTGCCCTGCCACGCATTTTTGCCCACCGCGGGTTTGCCGCTGGGCCTGGTTTGATCGAAAACACCATCCCTGCGTTTAAGGCTGCCCTCGAACTTGGCGCCACCCACATCGAGAGCGACATCCAGGTGACCAAGGATGGAGTCGCCGTGCTGTTTCACGACGATGACCTCCTCCGGGTGGCCGGACTCCCCCAAAGAATCGAAGAGATTGAGAGCCAACAGCTGCTGGAGATTGATCTCGGCGGTGGCGTGCGGATACCGACACTTCGCGAGGCGCTCACAGTGCTTCCTGAGGCAAGGTTCAACCTTGACTTGAAGGTTTCCGCAGCGATTGATCCAACAGTTGCGCTGATTCGCGAGCTCGAAGCCGAACAACGCGTGTTGTTGACCAGCTTTTCCGAAGCTCGTCGGAATGCAGCAATTTTGCAGTTCAACGGTTCGGTGGCGAGTTCCGCCGGTGGAGCACGTGTGCTTGGTATTTGGTTGGCGGCAAAGCTTCAGTTGAACGGCCTGGTTCGGCGTCTGGCCGCACCCGTTCAGGCTCTGCAGCTTCCGACTGGGAAAGGTTTGATCCGGTTCGACTCCCCCGGTTTCATCTCTGCGGTTAGCTCAGCCGGGCTCGAACTTCACTACTGGACAATCAATGAACCTGCTGAGATGCAGCGTCTGATTGCTCTTGGGGCGCACGGCATCGTGACCGATCGGACAGATCTTGCTGTGAATACCCTTGGAAAGCCGAGTTGAGTTTGCCCTTCACTCTCTAAATACGGGATGATTATGCGTTATGGAGTTGTTATACAACTCCGGAGTCCCAAAAGGGCGAATAATCAGGAGGAAACATGGCACAGCAAACTATGCGCGGTATGCGTCTCGGCACACAGAGCCTCGAGAGCGAACGCGGAGTCAACTATTCAGCACGCGTAACCCACAGCTACCAGTGCGCCAATAACCACGTTTCAGAAATGATCTTCTCGGCAGACGCCGAAATCCCTCAGACCTGGCAGTGCAAGAGCTGCCCGCAGCAGGGTGTTCTTCTAGAAGACGGCAAGCTAATCGCGCTAGACCTAGTCGAAGACAAGACCCCGCGTTCGCACTGGGAGATGCTTCTAGAGCGCCGCTCACGCGAAGAGCTCGAAGAGATTCTTCAGGAGCGCCTCGAGTACATCCGTGCACGTCGTGCGGGTGGACAGGCTGACCTGTAAATCAGTTTTGGATCAAGCCCTCGGTTTCGACCGAGGGTTTTTTCTTTGCCCGACGCGGCTTGCCAACGGCGAAGGCGATCAGCCCCAACGCTGCGAGATTGATGAATAGATCGAGGCCAGAGCCGATTGCCATTGCAGGAGTCAACCCAGTCCTGAGTGGAACTCGAGTGACCATGACTCCGGGCTCGAAGGTCGGAAGTTGAGCGAGGGTTTTTCCATCCGGGCCGAATACCGCCGAAACGCCGACCGTTGAATCGTTGACCACTGCCCTACCGGTCTCGATTGCTCGCAGCTTTGCGATTGCTACCTGCTGGAAGGTTTCATCGCTGTGCCCGAAGTCGGCGTTGTTGGTTTGCGAGAGAATCACCTGTGCCCCCGAATGCACTAGATCGCGAGAAATATCGTCGATGGCAATCTCGAAGCAGATCAAAACACCCAGGTGGCGGTCTCCCAAGTCAAAGATCCCATCCCGGGTTCCAAACGTGTAACCATGCGAGATCATGCCGATCAGATCGGGTGCGATTGAGTACCAGAAATCACGGTCAGGCACGTACTCGGCAAACGGCACCGGGCGCTTCTTGTCGTACCAATCGGTAACTCCGATACTCGGCTTCCAAAGCAAGGATGAGTTGAAGAGCTGATCGCCGCGTTGGGTGATGGTGCCGAAAATCAGTGGTACCTGCAGCTTCTGGTCTACCAGGCGTCGAATCGTATCGCCGGCTCCCGCATCGGCAAGTGGGTTGATGTCAGAAGCGTTCTCAGGCCAAACCACCAGGTCTACCTTTTGGCCGTGAGCCTTGGACTTTATCAGTTGGGTGGCCGATAAGTGATTGCGAAGAATAGAGCCGCGTTCGACATTGGCGAATAGTCCGGCGTTGGCATTGCCCTGAACGGCTGCGATGACCATCGAGCCATTGGTCGTCTCAGTCGGAATCGGTGTAAGGGCTGGTAGTAAAAACGCCGCGGCGACGAGTGCCCCGGTGAACACGGTGCCGAGGTTGCGCCATCCATCGAGGCGTGCTTTCAACAGCCACATTGTGACCAGGGCGCTGACGAATGCGATCACCAGGGTAAGCAGTGGCTGACCGCCGAAATAGACCCAGTTCGCCATCGGGGATTCAGACTGTGACATGGCAAGGCGCGACCAAGGAAAACCCCCGTATGGCAGGTTGGTCGAAACCCACTCGCGAGCGGTCCAGATGACCGCTATGGCAAGGGCGATGCTCAGGTTTCTGAGCCTCAACTTAGGGTTTGCTTCTAGTTTCTGCCAGACGAGTGGAATCGCGGCCATGCCTAGCCCGAAGAAGAAAGCTTCGAGAATCGAAAGAGCGAGAAGCGGCACTGGCCCAAGGTAGAGACTCATCCACTCGATTTGGCTCACATAGAACAGAAAACCGCCGAGGTAGCCGATTCCGAAGGCCTTTCGAAACCCTAGCCCGCGAACCGAGAGCAGCAACGCCGCCACCGAGACGAAAATCATCGGCCAGATTCCTTCGCGAGGATAGGCAAGGCTCGACAAAAGACCGCCGGCGACCGCCAGCAGCAATCGATAGACGGTTGATTTAGCCATAGTAAGAATAGGCAACGATGCCGCGCTTGACCTTGTCGACTGCCTCTTTAGCCGTGGCAGCAAGCTCCGGGCCAGCGGTCTGGGCGATTTGATCTAAAACGTCGATAATCTGCTTAGTCCAGCGGATGAAGTCACCAGCCAACAGATCGGCACTTTCGAGCACGGTGTCGAGTTTTGCCCCGGATGCCCAACGGTAAATAGGCTGCGCAAGCGAGAAGTCGAGTGGCAGGGTCTGACCGAGCTTGTGCTCGTGACGCAAGCCCTCTAGGTCATGCCAGAGGTCTACCGTCGCCGCCAGAATCTCACCAAAGTTTCCCTTCGGGATGCGCGGTTCGAAGTCTTCGTCATCCCGGCGGCTCTCGTAAACCAAAACCGCGGCCATGGCGGCGAGGCTAGGCGCATCCAGGTCTTTCCAGAGGTTTTCGCGTAGCGCCTCGGCGATCAGTAGATCGCGCTCGCCGTAGATTCGGGCCAGGGTTCGACCGGCATCCAAAACCTCGTATTCGCCGGTCAGATCGGCTAGCGGCTGAATGTATTGCATCACCTCGAGCATGTCGCAGATGCGATCGAATGTGCGAGCCACCTGGTTGGTGCGGCCTTCGATCTGATCAAGGATGGCCTCGAGCTCACGATGCAGCTGGAACCAGCGCTCTCCCCAACGCGCATGAGCCTCACGCTCATTGCAAGAGTGGCAAGGGTGGCTGCGAAGGTCTCGCTTTAGCTGGTTCAGGCGTTGCTCTTGAAGGTGGCGCCCCTTGCTCTGGCGAATGTCTTTTCCACGCTCGGCGCGAACTCTTCCGCTAGCTAACGAACGCTCGAGATCGCTGATCTCGCGACGAATGCCGGCATAAACGCTGAACTCACCCTTGTGGCATTCCATCGCCTTGGCGTAGCCGTCGAGTGATACCTGCTTCTCACGGATGCCCTTGGCCAAACCAACCACCGAACGGTCGGCCTGGAACTGTGCAAATGAAGTCTCGAGCACCTCTCGAGCGCGTTCGCGGCCGAAGGCCTCGATCAGGTTCACGGCCATGTTGTAAGTCGGGCGGAACGGGCTTATCAGCGGATAGGTGCGCTTGCTGGCCAAGCCGGCAACGCTGGCTGGGTCCATGTTGGCCGACCACTGAATCACCGAGTGTCCCTCGGTATCGATGCCACGTCGGCCTGCACGACCGGTTAGCTGTGTGTATTCGCCCGGGGTGATTTGAACGCGACCTTCGCCGTTGTACTTGTCGAGACGCTCGAGCACCACGGTGCGAGCCGGCATGTTGATGCCTAGGGCTAGCGTCTCGGTGGCGAAAACCACGCGCACAAGTTTGCGCAAGAAGAGTTCTTCAACAACTTCCTTGAAGGCTGGCAGCATGCCTGCGTGGTGGGCCGCCACTCCCCTCTCCAAGGCGTTCAGCCATTCGAAATAGCCGAGGGTGTTCAGGTCTTCATCGTTGATGTTGTAGGTCTTCTCTTCAACGATGCGTCGAATCTCTTGCTTTTCTTCGGTTGTGGTCAGACGGATTCCACTGCTCAGGCAGGCCTTAACCGAGGCTTCACAACCGGCGCGAGAAAAGACGAAGAAGATGGCCGGCAATAGGTCTTGTTCATCAAGGATGTCGACCATGTCTGGTTTGCTGATGCGCTCGATGCGAGCCTGCGAGCCACCGCGGCGGTCATCGTAAAAGTTGGTCTTGCGGCCCTTTTGAGGGCGGTTGATCGGAGCCCGCATCTTCTGAGCATGCTTCTGCGCCAACTCCGGGTTTACGCGAGGGGTCTTCGAGCTCTCGTCAAATAGCTCGAGCATCTCGCTGCCGAAGAATACATGTTGGTTTAGTGGAACCGGTCGCACTTCGGAAACGATGATTTGTGTGTCGCCACGAACCTCATCAAGCCAAGCACCAAATTCTTCTGCGTTCGAGACCGTGGCGCTGAGTGACACGATCTTCACATCCTTGGGCAGGTGAAGAATCACCTCTTCCCAAACCGCGCCGCGGAAGCGGTCGGCCAGGTAGTGCACCTCATCCATCACGACGTAACCCAGATTCATAAGCGCCTCAGAGTTGGCGTAGATCATGTTTCGCAGCACCTCCGTGGTCATCACCACGATCTGCGCATCCGAGTTTTGGTTGGTGTCACCGGTTAGCAAACCGACTCGCTCGGCGCCATAGCGCTTGACCATTTCGGCGTATTTCTGATTGCTCAGAGCCTTGATTGGGGTGGTGTAAAAAACCTTGAGATCTTTTTCGATGGCAAGGTGAATCGCAAACTCGCCAACGATGGTTTTTCCGGCTCCGGTGGGTGCTGCAACCAACACGCCCTTACCCTCGGCAAGTGCTCTACACGCCTGCTCCTGAAACTCGTCCATCGGAAACTTCAGTAGCTTTACAAAACTATCTACGGACGGATAAGACTTATTTTTTTTTGCCTTCGCGTAGCGTTCTGCCGGGCTTAGTTCGGTCTCGCTCATGAGTCACTTTCATCGGCGAGATTATCGAGCTCATCGAAGTCGAGGCCAAGGGCTTTGGCTCGTTTTGCTGCACGCTTATCGTGCAAGGTGGCGATTCCAGCCGCCAAGAAATAAAGCAGACCCATCGGAATCATAACCAACAGCATCGACATAGGGTCTGAAACCGGTGTCGCCAGGGCTGCCACGATTGCGATGATGAATACGGCCAATCGCCAAGATTTCAAAATGCTCTTGGCGCTAAGCACGCCGATGAAGTTGAGAAGCACTAGTACCACCGGCAACACGAATGCACCACCAAAGACCAACAGAACACGGATGGTGAACAGAACGTACTCATTGGCATTGATCACGTTTGCGGCGCCGTTTGGAGTGAAGCTAATCAGGCTCGAAATAAAGTAAGGCAGCGAAGTCCAGGCCAACCAGCAGCCGGCTAGGAAAAGCGGAAATGCCGTCGCCAAGAAAGTGACGGTGTACTTGCGCTCGTTCTTTTTTAGCCCGGGCGTGATGAAGGCCCAAAGGTTGTAGAGCCAAAACGGGCTAGCCAAAAGCACACCTAGAAAGATTGAGGTCTGCATTCTCAGATCGAATGCGCCGGTCACCGAGCCGAAGTTGATCGTCGTGTTCGAGTGGTGTTCGGCTGCATATCGCAAAATTGGTGCCTGAAGTAAGTCAAAAACGGGCTCGAAAATCATCCAGCCGACGACTGCGCCGATGACGATAAAAATCGACGACCAAAACAGGCGGTTTCGAAGTTCTTTGAGGTGCCCACCCAAGCCCATGCGCTTTTCGGGGTTCTTTTTTCTGGCCATATGTTGCCAGTTACTTAGCTGAGGTCGAGTCGTCCTCGGTGGCGGCAGGCTTGGCGGCCTTGTCGGCGGCCTTGTCTTCGCTCAAGCCCTTCATTTCCTTGCGGAAAATGCGCATCGACTGCCCGAGGCTCTTAGCCAAACCAGGAAGCTTTGGTGCTCCCCAAAGCAAAAGTACGATGACCAGGATGATGATGAAGTGCCAGCCTTCGAGACCTCTAATCATTGGTGAACCTGCTTTCGTTTACATCGATGTGCTTGAGTGCTTCTCTAAGACTACGCTGTCGAGCCGCCTGTTTTTTTGACTTTTTCTTCAAAAGAGTCGATCGCTCGGCTTCCAAATCGGCCGCCGGAGTCAGTAGGTCTGATTCCTTGTCTTGAAGATCTGGTTTCTCGGCGAGTGCTTCTGCGATTTTCTGTGCCGGAACCATGATTCGCTCCACCTGATGCAGCACTTCACCGGTCTTATTTAGCAGTGATTTACCGAGCAAACCAAAGATTGCCAGCGAGGCCACAACTAAACCAGTCCAGATCCAAAACCAAGCCCAGAAACCCATTATTCGATCTCCCTGCTTGCGTCCTCAGTCGATTCACCGAGTGCCGAAAGCGCGTACTTTCGAACGTATTCGCGAGCTTCTGCCGGGGCAATGACCTTAGCGGCACCGCCATATTTGGCAATCAGTCGGCCGATGTTTGGCAGGTGACCAACCTTAATCTCCGAACGAATCGTGCCCGAACCAACATCCTTCGGTTCGCTAACGGTTTGAAAGTCGGTGATCAGGCGGTATGCCTCTGGTGCAACCTCAACCGTGACCGTTGTGTCGGTGACTTCTGCCACATAGGTGGCATCTTCGATTTCACTGACCTGCTTGGCGTCATCCGAAATGTCGCGCTCGAGAATGGTGATGCCTCGCATGTGCTCGATGAGGAAGTTTCTCACCCCGAGGTTGATCGGGCAATAACCGCGCAGGTACCAGACTCCCCCGGTTAGGTCGATTCGAAGCGGGTCGATTTCACGGATGGTTTTCTCGCCCTTGCGGTTGATGTACTCGCAAGAAATAGCGCGACCCTGAAGAATCGCCTGTCGCAACTGTTCGGCTCCCGCCTCGACTGAGCCCGGGGCAATCGAGATCACCTCGGCGATTCCGCGGCTCGAACCAGCGGCAATTTTGTCAATCAGGACCTTGATCTCTGGGTTTCCAGCAAATTCCGGGATGCTGGCCAGATAGCTGAGGCCAGCTGAAATAGCTGCCGCTTGGCGGGTCGATAGTCGCGGAACATCGTCGATTACTTCCGCCGTGGTCAGTGAAACGATTCCCTCATCGAGCAGGTCGATGTCGACGTAAAACGGCCATTCTTCGAAGCCACTTACCTGTGCGGTGGCGTCGTTCAAGCTGCGCAGCGCCTTCACAATGTAGTCACCCTCGAGGTTGAAGTGTTCGGCCACTTCGTCGAGAGAGACCTCGGTGCGGTGACCTAGATAGCCAACAAGGGCGAGCAAGAAGTTGTAGCGGTCTTCGCCGTTGAATCCTCTGAGCTTAGGCATGTGCGTTAGCCACCGCCTCAAATCGGGCACGGATGACCTTCGCCAACTCTTGCGGCGCGATCACCTTGAGGTCTAGTGCGTACTCGCTAAGTTCTTCGGCGAGTAGATGCAAGTCCATGTATGAAATTGAAACGTCGGCCGTTTCGCCGGCATGGTCATCCAAGTGGAAATGGAACCAGGCTTGGGTGTCTTTTTTCACCCTAAGAGTGGCCACCTGATTGGCTGTGTGCTCTTCAAGATCGGTTATCGCAGCGGCGACCATTTCGCTGGCTGGAGCTTCGAAGGTAATCAAGGACACGTCCTTTTCGTTGACCTGCTCGCTTCTAAAGACAACCTTTGAAACGATGCGCTTCAACAAAAAGTTTCGTGCTGCCTTCTGATCTTTGTCCCAACACATCAACAGCCATTGTCCGTCGATATTGCGCAGCAGCCACGGTTGCACGTGACGTTTAGAAACGCTGCCGTCTGGCTTTCGATAATCGAACGAAACCTCGATGCGTTCTTCGATTGCTTGGCTCAGTGGCAAGAATGATGGTTCGTGAGTGCGCAGGCGAGGTGCAAAGCCGACCAAGTCATTGGCGGCAGGTTCGATGCCCAAACCCTTGAGTCTCACCAGACCTCGATTTGCATCTGCCGACAAGGATGCCTGAGCCCAGACCTGCGCGGCCAGGTTGAGAAGCTGCAGTTGTTGGGCGTCGAATTCGACACCCTCGGGCCAGGTGAAGGTATCCGAGGCGATCTGATAGCGCATGTCGTCTGGGTCAGACTTCTGATCCGGGTTGGTAACTTGAATGCCCATTTCACGAAGCTCGCTCTTGTCGCGTTCGAACTTCTTATTTAGGGCAAAGTCATCTTCGTTGCTGTTTTGCAGGTCGATTCGATAGGCGTCAACCGCGTGAAAAAGTTCACGCTTGGTTAGCCCTCGCTCTGAATAGAGCAAGACGCAGGTCAGCTGAAACAGGCGCTCAGACTTGTCGGTCTTGGCGGGCTTCCAAGCTTCGTCTTTAGCCATGGCTCCCCCGTTTGACTCTTCGAAAACTTAGTTAACGCCCAGGATGTCGATCACAAAGACGAGTGTCGAGTTTCCTGGGATGCCAGTGGTTCCCTGTGCTCCATAACCGAGAGCAGGTGGAATGACAGCCACAACCTGGGAGCCGACCTTCTGGCCGACAACGGCCTTCAAGAAGCCGTCAATCAGGCCGCCTTCCTTCAGTTCGAACTGAACCGGCTGGCCCTTATCCCAAGATGAATCAAACTTGCTGTGGTCCTTCCAAAGGAAGCCAGAGTATTGCATGGTCACCTTGTCGCCCATGGCCACGGTCTGACCGCGACCCTCAATCAAAGTTGCGATTGAAAGCGAGGTTGGAGCGGCTGACTTCGGGATGGTGATGCCTGGAACGCCGTTCTCTGCGCGCACAACGTTTACCGCAGGGAAACCGAGTGGCAAAGCCTTGGTGTCACCCAAAGCCATTGGCAAGTAGACCTTCACGACATCGAAGACGAAGACCAGTGAATCGGTTGCCTTAACGCCAAGGTCTGCGATGCCCTGTCCGTTGTGTGCAAACTTTGCTGGGTAAAGAACAACAACGCGTGAACCTTCGCGTACGCCCCCGAGAGCTCCACAGAAGTCAGGAACCTGACCAGGAGCTAGGAACATCGACTGAGTGTCGGTGCCGTCAAACTTGGTTGACAACAGGTTCTTCTTGTTGCCGCCATTGATGGCAGCGATTTCGAGCTTGACCTGCTGGTTACCGAAGATCTTTGGTCCGCTGCCCTCGCTGATGACCTTGGTTTCGATTGACTTAGCGGTGATGCCGGTTGAGAAGTCGACTTCCGGAACCTTGTGGAAATCACCGGTCACCTTGATTTGGTCGACGTTTGAGTGTTCGGTGCCGGCCTGGCAAACCGATACCGCTCCCTGCGCAATAGCATCCGCTGGATTCGGGGCAGCACAGCCGGTGAGTGCTGCAAGGGTCGCTACTGTGGCAGCAAGGGCAAGAAGTTTACGCACGTGTCTCAATCTCTCAAAGTCTTCGTTATTACTTAGTTTATCTAGCGATTTAGTCTTGTTCGCTTCGGGCAGCGGCCGCCGCCTCGGCGCTTCGAATCGTCTTGCGAAGTTTCTTGTCGCTGACCTTTCGTTCGCCCATGTGCTCAGGGTTCCAAACTGCGATGTCTTCATCGGCAAAGTCTGGCTTCTGTCGGGTCTTGAAATTCGGCACGATGGTGCCAGGTGCCAATCGTCTAGCGGTAACCAAGAAGCCGGTGTGACCAATCATTCGGTGTTCTGGGCGAACCGCAAGGCCCTGCAGGTGCCAGCCACGAACCATCGACTCCCAAGCCTCAGGCTCGGCAAAGTGGCCGCTGTCGCGCAAACCTTCGGTGAAGCGAGAGAGCTGAGTAACTGTGGCCACGTAACCGATGATCAAGCCGCCCGGCACCAATGCCGTGGCGCACTCTTCGATGCACTCCCAAGGAGCGAGCATGTCGAGCACGATTCGATCAACCGAAGCTGGTTCCTTTTGAATCGGAAGCTGGTCTTGTAGGTCACCGATGTGAATGTCCCAGGTGTCTGGAACCACTCCGAGGTTGGTGGCTACGTTGGCTCGCGCGATGTCGGCAAATTCCTGGCGGCGCTCAAATGAGTCAAGTTTTCCCTCTGGGCCGATTGCGCGGAGCAGGTACATGCTCAATCCGCCCGAGCCAACACCGGCCTCAACGACACGTGCGCCTGGGAAGATGTCGCCCATCGTGACAATCTGAGCGGAATCCTTTGGGTAGATGATCGCTGCACCGCGAGGCATAGACAACACGAAGTCGCTTAGTAGTGGGCGGAAGGCCAGGTATTCGACGCCGAACTGGTTGAGGATTACCGAGCCCTCTGGCTTGCCGATGATGTCATCGTGCATCAGGTCGCCTCGGTGTGTGCCATAACGCTGACCCGGCTCGAGGGTGATCGTGTTCAATCGGCCCTTCGGACCAGTTAGCTGCACACGGTCGCCCGCGCGGAATGGTCCGGTTGGCAACTTGATCTGCTGGCCAGTGGTTTTCTTTGTCATTGCATCTCTCTTTAGAAAAGCTTTCGAAGGTCTCTCAGGCGCACGCCTTCGAGTGTCGGCCAAATGATTCGGCCTGGTAGCTCTGGAAGTGGAACGATGTTGGTGATGCCAATTGCCTTGGTGCCCGCGGCTTCGGCGGAGGTTAATCCGGTGTGGGAATCTTCGAAAGCGACGCAGTCTTCGGGTGCGACACCGAGCAACTGAGCGGCAAGCAGATAGGGCTCCGGGTCTGGCTTGCCCTTCAAGACCATGTCACCTGCAACGATTACGTCAAAGGCCTTGAACGGAATTTGGTTCGCAACCGATTCGGCCATTCTCTTCATCGACATGGTGACCAAAGCGGTCTTTACCCCGCGCTTTTTCAGTTCGCGAAGCAACTCTTGCGCGCCTGGGCGCCAAGGTATTGAAACCGCCAACCGAGCAACCACGTCGTCGGTCAAGCGTTCGATGATTTCTTCGGGCTCTAGTTCTAGCCCCATTTTGGCCTTCATGACCTTGGTCGAGTCATAAAGGCTCATGCCGATCAGCCTCAGGCCATCCTGGGCATCCCAGCTGCCATTGAATTCTTGAGCCAGACTCTGCTCGCTGGCAAGCCAGTATTCTTCAGAGTCGACAAGCGTCCCGTCCATGTCCCACATGACCGCAGCGGGGAGCTTTTTTCCAAACATTATGAATCGATTTTACCCGCGCGCTTTGCCTTAGAGTTTTATAGACAGGTAATCAATTCACGAAAGGCAACTGTGAGCGCGCAGATTTTTTCAGGTCGCACCTTGATCGTTGCCTTCGAGGGTTGGAATGATGCCGCCGAATCAGCTAGCGGCGCGGTCAAGTTCATCTGCGAACAGATCAAGGCCGACGTAGTTGCCTCGGTTGACCCTGAAGACTATTACGACTTTCAATTCACCCGCCCAACGGTCTCGTACGACGCAGATGGTGGCCGCATTTTGGATTGGCCGGGCACCGAAATGTGCATCCCTTCTGCCGAGGCAATTGCTGACAATCCAGGCATCGCGAAGCTGAGCGTCTTGGTTGGTACTGAGCCAGCTCGTCGCTGGAAATCGTTCGCCGCCGAGGTCATGGAGATGGTTGAGGATCGCGACATCCAAGCCGTCTTATTTCTAGGTGCGATGCTGGCCGATGTGCCGCACACCCGCCCGATTGGCGTCATGGCCACCAGCCAAAACGAGCATGCGCGAAACGAACTCGAAATTGAAAAGAGCCAGTATGAAGGCCCGGTCGGCATTCTTAGCGTGCTTGGCATCGAGCTAGAAAAGGCAGGCATCCCTGCGGTGGCGCTGTGGGCATCCGTGCCTCACTACGTGCACAACACCCCGTCACCGAAAGCGACACTTTCGCTCCTCATCGAGGTTGAGAAGCTGGTTGGCGTGCAGTTCGAGCACGGCAAACTCGGCGAAGAGGCTTTTGCTTGGGAGCGCGGCATCGACGAGATTGCCGAGGGCGACGATGAGATGTCTAACTACATCAGTCAACTCGAGAAGACCCGCGACGAGGTTGAGTCATCCGCAGCGACCGGCGAGTCGATTGCTAAAGAGTTCGAAAAGTTCCTTCGTGCCGAGACCAAGGTTGATCCAGACGCAGAGGATGAGACCGAGGTCTAACCCGTTGCTTAGGCGATTAGTTGACCGCTAACCAGGCCACCAAGAACGGCCAAGCCGACGATGATTCTCCAGGCCACAAAAGGCATGAACGAGCCACGGCTTAGGTAACGAAGCAAGACTACGATCACCGAGAAGCCAACGCCGAAGGCCACCACGGTTGATACGCCGGTTGCCACCAAAAGGTCACTTGGAAGATCCTTGTAGCTCTTCGCAAACTCATAGAGCCCGCTGGCTAGAACCGCTGGAATCGCCAGCAGGAAGCTGTAGCGAGCGGCGGCCTGACGGCTATAGCCGAGAGCCAGACCGACCGAGATGGTTCCGCCGGAACGCGAAACACCAGGAACCACGGCCAACGCCTGACCAAGACCAAAAAGCAATCCGTGTCTGGTGGTCAGCGATTCGATGCCGCGGTTGCGCTTGCCGATTCGATCGGTGATAGCCAGGATGATGCCGAAAACGATTAGGTTCAGTGCGATAACCCAGAGGTTGCGCAACTGGTTCTCGATCAGGTCTTTGAAGAGCAAACCAACCACCACAACCGGAACGCTGCCGATGATGATCAGCCATCCGAGTTTTGAGTCTGCGGTTTTCTTGCCCTTGAAGATGCTGCCGAAAAAGGCCTTGGCGATTCTGGTGATGTCTTTCCAGAAATAGATCAAAACCGCCGCTTCGGTGCCCAACTGGATGGTCGCGATGAAAGCGGTTAGTTGAGGCTTTGGCATCGACGATAGTCCGAGCAGCTGCTGAACGATTTGAACGTGTGCGCTAGACGAAATCGGAAGAAATTCGGTTAGTCCCTGAACAATTCCCAGGATTACGGCGTCAAAAAGGTTCATTAGTTATCTTCTTCGGCCAACGAGATCGGCAGGTACTCTTCAAACTGGTCTCCCAGAGCCTCTTCATAGTTCAAAAATGCGTCTTCGAGCTGGTAGTAAGCCTGTTCGACGGCCGGGTCATCCTCGCCACGGCGTGCCGAGACCGCCTCGAAGTGACGCTCCAGTGAAGCGATGAACTGTTGTAGCGCGAAGCGCGGATCTTGAGCCATAGAGCAAAACTACCCCGAATATTTGATTCTGCGAAGCATTTGGCTGGGTAGTCTCGCTGACAGTTCTCTGGTAATGTTGAACCTCGTTGCCCAAGGCTCTCTGAGACTTGGAATCCACTCGTCCGGGTGGCGGAATGGCAGACGCGCTAGCTTGAGGTGCTAGTCCTCTTATGAGGGTAGGGGTTCAAGTCCCCTTTCGGACACTAGGCCCCAGCCCTCCACGGCTGGGGTTTTTCACTTAAGGCTGTTGATCATTCGTTTGACGGTTGCCTTGTCGCCAGCGATAACCACGTGCTCTATGTTGCGCTTGGCGCCCGGGATGCCAACCTTTTCACCGGCTTTGTTAAACACGCCGATCTGTGAGCCCACATAGCGCTTGAAGTCGAAATCAAGAATCTCGACGTGCCCTCGGGTGGCGGCCAAGTCCAAAAGATCTGCGCGTGACAGCCATGACTCGTTGTTGTAGCTAAGCATCATGGTGTCGCAGTTCAAATCCCCCACCAACCGGGTGAGTGCCTTGGCCATCGTTTTCTTCGAGTTGAACGGGCTCTTCATCTCGGCGTCTCGGGCGTCGAGTCGCTTGTTGGCGATACCGTAGGTCTCTGGCTTATCCCAGCGAACCAGTGATTCCCAGATGTGATAGTTGCTGAAATAGCGATGCTGGTTATAGGGAGGGTCTAGGTAGGCGAGATCCACGGCCGGCAAATCCTTGGCAATTTCGAGCGCGTCTCCCCTGACCGAAAAACCCGCTCCCGGCAGAAGTTCGGGGTCCCTGAGCTCTAGATTGTTGGCCGAACGACTGGCCCAACCCTTGAGAAAGGCCATCTGAATGCCGGTGGTGCTGTCTACGCGGTCGGCGGCCAGGATGAGACAGGTGAGCAGCGGGTAGTAGAGCCAGCTGTCTTTGTATTCGAGCTCGATTTGCTTGCGCATGGCATCGACTTTTTCACCGTTTTTCGGTTGAAAATAGCGCGCTTCGACGCAAAACTTCTCAGTGAAATAGCCAGCCTCCCCCGGCAATGCATTTAGTTTCGCAATGGCCTCATTAAGCTCGGCCTGATTTACCTTGGTTGAGTCGAGTTCGATCCAGGTTTTGCCAAAGCATTCGGCGTATGAGGCGACATCCGAGGCGGTGACCGTCATGCCAAGCTTTTTGAATGCCTGTGCGACCCGGGTGGTGCCGGTGAAGAGATCTAGCGCGGTCTTGGCCCCCGATGCCTTGCCCAATTGGGTTAGGGCCGGAATCAGGGTGCGTTTAGACCCGAGGTACTTGATCATCGGGCCTCCTTACGCTCAATCACTTATCTTGCCACGGCTCGGTCGGTCAACCCGCGCAAAGTTAGACTTGTAGCAATGGAAAACATCGAGCCGCTTGGCGCCGCAGCGCTTTACAGCATCGACTATGCGCGCGAAAAACTGGTCGGCAAGTCGATTGTTGCGCTAACTGGCGCCGGAATCAGCACCGATTCGGGTATTCCCGACTATCGCGGCCAAGGTCGCGTGGCTCGTCATCCAATGACTTTCGACACCTTCATGGGCTCTCAGGCCGCCCAGATTCGCTACTGGGCTCGCAGCTATGTCGGCTGGAGTCGCATCGCCGACGCCAAGCCAAACGCGGGCCACTTTGCGCTGGCCGCCGCCGAGCGACTCGGTCAGGTTCAGCAGGTAATCACTCAAAACGTTGATGCCTTGCACCAAGCCGCGGGTTCGAAGAACGTCATCGACCTTCATGGCCGACTAGATACCGTGCGTTGCATGAAGTGTGGCGCGCCGATGACCCGCGTGCACATGGATGAGCTGCTTCACGAACTCAACCCGCACATCGAAAAAGATGCGAATCACGAGTTCACCCCGGATGGAGATGCCGAGATCGAAGCCGCCGCGGACTTCAGAATTCCAGCCTGCCCGGTGTGCTCGGGAGTGCTCAAGCCCGACGTGGTCTTCTTCGGAGAATCGGTTCCGCAGTCGCGCGTCGAATACGCCATGGCTCGACTTGACGAGGCCGAAGCGCTCGTCGTGGCCGGCACATCCTTGACGGTGAATTCGGGCTTGCGTTTCGCTCGTCGCGCGGCCAGAGCCGGAAAACCAATCATCATCGTAAATATCGGCGAGACCAAGGCCGACGAACTTGCCACCGCAAAGATCGAGGCAAACACCTCGTTGGTGCTCGAAAGGCTATTCATTGACTAAAACCGTTATCGGTCTGCTGCGTCACGGTCAAACGAATTGGAACATCGATTTTCGCCTTCAGGGTGTCACCGACATTCCGTTGAATGAGACTGGAATCGCGCAGGCAAAGGCCGCCGGTGCAGCCATTGCGCAGTTGGCAGAGGCTGGTGAGAGCTGGGAAATGATTCTGAGCTCTCCCCTGTCTCGCGCTCGCGACACCGCGGTCATGGTTGGCGATGCGATTGGCATCGAGGGCATCGAGATCGAAGAGCTTTTGCTTGAGCGCTCTTTTGGTGTGGCCGAGGGCTTGTCACACGAGGAGTGGAAGGCGCAGTACAGCGATACCAACCACGTGCCGGGCGGAGAGTCTCTGGATGCGCTAGAGGCGCGTTCTTGGGTTTTGCTGCAGCGTTTGCGCGATCAATACGAAGGAAAGCGTGTGCTCACCGTCTCTCACGGAGCGTTAATCCGCACCCTGTTGCGTTTGGTGAGTAACGGCGAATTTCCACGTGAAGGCGAACGCCTGGGCAATGCTTGCCTGAGTGTTTTTGAACACACGGATGAATCGGGTTGGCGCGTGGTGCGCTACGAACCAAAAACTCTCGCCTAGAGTCGCGAGATCATTTCGATCAAGTCACCGGCAGAACGCTCCCAGTTGAACTGCTCTGCATGCGCTCGCGAATCGATGCTTCGCTGGGTCCACTGAGGGTTTGACTCAAGTTTGCGAACCTTCTGCGCGAAATCTTCGGGTGACTCCTGGTCAAAGAACAGGGCGACATCGCCACCGATCTCCTTGAAGATTTCGATGTCTGAAACCACAACCGGAACACCTCGCGACATCGATTCAATCAGCGGGATGCCAAACCCCTCATCGCGAGAACCGGTGACCAAGGCAACTGCCTGGTCGAGTTCACGGTGGTATTCGTCTTCTGAAACGCCGTTGTGAAACACGACCTTGCCGAAGCCATTCTGAATGCGGGCCTCAAGTTCGGCTTGGCGTTCGGGTTTGATTCGGCTGAGCAGGTGAAGCTCATACTCCGGCAAGAACTTCATCCCATCGATTAGCACCTCGACGTTTTTGTAGTCCATGAAGGAACCCATGTAGACCAGTCGCTGTGCGCCGCGTGGACGTACGTTTGGGGCCTTGTTGGCTTGGTCTTCGGTAAAGGTTCCCGCGGCGTTGTAGATGACCGAAATTGGCCGTTTGGTTAGTCGATGCTCGAGCATCAAGCGCTTTGAGGTGTTCGAAACCGTCGCCACCGCGTCTGCGCGATTTAGGAAGACTCGCTGTGGCCAGTAAACCTTGTGAAACAGGCGCCAACCGGTTCGAATCCACCAGTTGAATTCCGGTGGCGGTGCCGGGTGGCGATAGTAAATCAAATCGTGCAGAGTCAAAATCAACTTGTATCGACGGAACCAAGAACCCATGGTCTGCATCGGTGAGAAGACGACCTTCGCGCCAGCCTTGTTAAGGCCGCGAGCAACAAAGAGTTCCTTGAGTGATGTTGGGTCGTTGGCCATGACATAGTCGCAACCTCGAGGCAGCTTGATTAGCTGGCGGCGGTCGTTGATGATTGCTGTCACCTTGGTTCGTCGGCTGAGCGCTGCGAATAGACCGGCCGAGAAGCGGCTAATGCCATCGTGGTGGTCGTATCGGATAAACCTGGCATCAAAGAAGATGTGGTCGGTTTTCACTCGTCCACCTCATCCCCGATATCTACGCGAATTGCCAATGCCACCTGGGCTGGCTTTTCATAGTGGGTTAGGTGGCCAACTCCCTGAAGATTGGTCAGAGTCCAGTCGACTGGGATGGTTGCCGCCATGGCCTCCTGCTGCTTGACCGAGGTGATGTCATCCTTGGCGCCGATAATCAGAGTCGTCGGCACCTTGAAGTTTGGTGCGTACTCTCCAACGTTGTGAGCAATCGAAGCGTTATAGCCTTCGATGGCAACTCGGCGGTTCGCGAAATCGTTGAAGTTGGCATCGTGTTGTGCGTGCACCCAACGGCGAAGTTCACGTTGATGACTCTTGGTCATCACAATGCTCATGCCTCGCACCATTGGCCAGCTCTTGAGCATCCATAGACCAGCCTTGAGCGGCAAGGCGCCACTGAGCCAGAACATCAGCTTGACCAGCTGGGTTAGGGTCGCTTTGGGGCCCTCAAGGGCCGGAGCGGAGACCGGGTTGATCAGCACAAGGTGTGAGATTGCCTCACTTTGGACAGCAAAGGCAGCCGAAATGATGCTGCCGAAGCTGTGACCCACAACCACGGGCTTATCTTTCGGGCGTTGTTCGGTGACGACATGGTCGACAAGCGCATTGAGCCAGCCCACGTAAGCCTCGACAGAGTGTTCACCCGCAAAGGGCGCCGAAGCACCGAAGCCTGGCAGGTCTGGAATCACGATGTTGAAGTCGGGCAACGCTCCGGCGATGGCTTCGAGCCCATGATGGTTGCCTCGGTAACCGTGAATGAAGATCAGGGTCTTGGCGTGAGCCGCGCTCGCCGGATAGAACCAGTAGCGAGTGGCAACATCGGCCACGATAGCCTCGCGAGCCTCAGACCGCGCCAAGGCGGTCTTGGCCAGTTCATCCGAGTAGAGAGTCATGTTTAGACCGAGAAGTACTTGGCTTCTGGGTGGTGAAGAACCATGGCATCGGTTGACTGCTCTGGGTGCAGTTGAAGTTCTTCAGACAGCGTCACGCCGATGGCCTCAGGCTTTAGTAGTTCAACCAACTTGACGCGGTCTTCGAGCTCGGGGCAGGCTGGGTAGCCAAATGAGTAGCGGGCGCCACGGTAGTCAAGCTTGAACAAGCCTTCTACCTCGTTAGGATCTTCGGAGCCGAAGCCGAGCTCTTCGCGAACTCGGGCGTGCCAGAATTCGGCAAGCGCCTCGGTTAGCTGAACCGAAAGGCCGTGCAGTTCTAGGTAGTCGCGGTATTCGTTCTTTGCGTAGATCTCATTTGCAACCTCTGAGACGCGGTTGCCCATGGTGACCAGCTGGAACGGAACCACGTCGATCTTGCCGCTCTCTTTCGAGGCCACAAAGTCGCTGAGGCATAGGTGGCGATCGCGTGCCTGGCGCGGGAACGTGAAGCGCATGCGCTCGGTGCCTGGCACTCCCCCTGAGCCGCCGTCGGTGGCGCCTTCTGGGCCGTGGTGCAGGATGACTAGGTCATCACCGTCAGAAACGGCTGGGAAGTATCCGTAAACCACCGCTGCTTCAAGCAGACCCTCGGTCTGAATGCGGTCCATCCAGGCGCGTAGACGTGGTCGACCTTCGGTTTCGACTAGTTCTTCATAGCTCGCGCCATCATCGGCACGTGAGGGCTTGAGGCCCCACTGGCCCATGAACGTCGCACGCTCATCCAAGAACGAGGCGTAATCGCGCAGCGGAATACCCTTGATGATTCGAGAACCCCAGAATGGCGGAGTCGGAATGCTGTTTTCACTCGACACATCGGAGCGCGAGGGCATCATGTCGGGAACCGTGTGCACGAGCTTGCTAACCGGCTTGACCACACGCTTCTTGAGAGGTGGAAGGGTTACCGAGGTGTCGCCGCGCTTGATCTTGACCAGGGCATCCATGAGGCGAAGGCCCTCGAAGGCGTCACGCGCGTAGCGAACCTCACCCTCGTAAATTTCGGCGAGGTCTTGCTCAACGAAACTGCGGGTCAGTGCAGCACCACCAAGGATGACTGGCCAGCGCTGAGCTACGCCGCGCAGGTTCATCTCCTCGAGGTTTTCTTTCATGATCTGGGTCGACTTGACCAGCAATCCGCTTAGGCCGATGACGTCGACGTTGTGCTCTTCGGCCGCTTCAAGGATGGCGTTGATCGGCTGCTTGATGCCGATATTGACGGTTTCGAAGCCGTTGTTGCTCAGAATGATGTCGACCAGGTTCTTGCCGATGTCGTGCACGTCACCGCGAACGGTGGCCAACAGAATGCGGCCCTTGCCTTGGTCCTCGGTCTTTTCGATGAATGGCTCGAGGTGAGCAACCGCGGTCTTCATGACCTCGGCCGACTGCAGAACGAAAGGCAGCTGCATCTCGCCCTTGCCGAATAGTTCACCAACAACCTTCATGCCTTCGAGCAGGTGATCGTTGATGATCTCGAGGGCCTTCATGCCGCCGGCTAGAGCCTCGTCTAGGTCAGGCTCAAGGCCCTTCTTCTCACCATCGATGATTCGGCGCTGGAGACGCTCGTTGAGCGGCATCTCGGCCAACTCGTCGGCGCGCGACTGGCGAGCTGCCTTCGAGTCAACACCTGAAAAGACATCCAAGAAGTGGGTCAGTGGGTCATAGCTGACGTTGCCGTCGGCGTCGTATTCGCGCTTGTCATAGATCAGGCCCATCGCGGCATCGAGCTGCTCTTGAGGAATCTGGTTTAGCGGCATGATGCGTGCAGCGTGAACGATCGCGCTGGTCAAACCGGCCTGAACACACTCGTGCAGGAAGACCGAGTTCAAGACGTGTCGAGCTGCTGGGCTCAGACCAAACGAGATGTTTGAAATACCCAGGGTGCTCTGAACGCCAGGATAGGCCTCATTTAGTCGGCGAATCGCCTCGATAGTTTCGATTCCATCGCGACGGGTTTCATCCTGGCCGGTGGCAATCGGGAAGGTCAATGTGTCGACGGTAATGTCGACCAGGTTCATGCCCCAGTTTTGGGTCAGGTCTTTGATCAGTCGATCGGCGATTGCAAACTTGGTGTCTGCGGTTCGAGCCTGGCCTTCTTCGTCGATGGTCAGAGCCACAACAGCAGCGCCGTGTTCGACCACTAGAGGCATAATGCGGGCGAAGCGTGAGGTCGGCCCGTCGCCGTCTTCGTAGTTCACGGAGTTGATCATGGCGCGGCCACCCATGCACTCGAGGCCCGCTTCGAGCACTGCGGGCTCGGTCGAGTCGAGAACCAGCGGAAGCGTGGTTGCGGTGGCGAGGCGGCTAACCAGTTCGCGGGCATCACGAACGCCGTCGCGACCCACATAGTCGACACAGACGTCGAGCAGGTGGGCGCCTTCACGGGTCTGCGAACGCGCGATCTCGAGGCACTCTTCCCAGTTCTCGGCAAGCATCGCTTCGCGGAAGGCCTTTGATCCATTGGCGTTAGTGCGCTCGCCAATCGACAGGTAGGTCATCGTCTGATCGAATGGCTGGTGCTGGTAGAGGCTGGCCAGGCCAGGCTCAACGATAAGTGCAGGGCGTGCCGGAGTCTTTCCGGAAACTGCCTCGGCAACGGCTTGGATGTGTGCTGGGGTCGTGCCACAGCAGCCACCAACCAAACCGGCTCCGTAGTCGTTGACGAATTGAAGCTGGGCGACCGCGAGCTCGCTAGGGGTAAGTGGATAGTGTGCGCCGTGAGCGCCAAGGATTGGCAAACCGGCATTCGGCATGACCGTGACCGGTAGGTCTGAGTACTTCGAAAGGTAGCGAAGGTGCTCGCTCATTTCGGTCGGGCCAGTGGCACAGTTCAGGCCGATGGAGTCGATGCCCAAGGCGCTGAGCGCGGTAAGTGCGGCACCGATTTCAGAGCCCAAAAGCATGGTTCCGGTGGTCTCGATGGTCACCGACACGATGATTGGCACAAAGATGTTCAGCGACTTCATCGCACGCTTCGCGCCGATAACCGCGCTCTTTGCTTGAAGTAGGTCTTGTGCGGTTTCGATCAGGATGGCATCGACGCCACCATTGAGCAGACCAACGCACTGCTTCTGGTAAGCGTCGCGCAAAACCGAGAACTTTTCGTGACCGAGGCTTGGCAGCTTGGTGCCAGGGCCAACCGAACCGAGAACGTAGCGCGGTTTTTCATCCGTGCTGAAATCGTCGGCAACTTGGCGGGCAACCTGTGCACCGGCAAGGGCCAGTTCTTCGATTCGGTCTTCGATGCCATATTCGGCGAGGTTGGCGAAGTTGGCACCAAAGGTGTTGGTCTCGATTGCCTCAGCGCCAGCCTTCAAATATTGGGCATGGATGCTGCTGATGATGTCTGGACGAGTGACATTCAGGATCTCGTTGCAGCCCTCGTAGTTCTGGAAGTCATCCATGGATGGGCTGGCTTCTTGAATCATGGTTCCCATGGCGCCGTCGGCCACGACCACGCGAGATTTGATGGCGTCAAGAAGCTGCTGAGAGCGAGGGGTAAACATAGGCTTCAAGTCTACCCGAGGCGAAAACCGCGTGGGGCTTGGAATATACTTATGTAATGCCTGATTTCCCATTGCTACGCAAGACCTCGGCCGGTCCTTTTGAGACCGTGAACGAGGCTCTTGGCGTTCGCGCCGGCAAGAAGGAACCATCGCTTTCTTTCGAATTTTTCCCGCCGCGCAATCAAGAAGAGGCAGCCGATCAGCTTTGGCGCACGTTTGATGCGCTCATGGAGGTCTCCCCTGACTTCGTATCGGTGACCTATGGTGCAGGCGGTTCTAACCGCGAAACCTCGCTAGCCGTGGTTGAGCGCATGGCCAAAGAGGTCATGACCATTGGTCACTTGACCTGTGTTGGCGGGTCACGAGCCAGCACGGCAGAAACCATTAGTCGCTTCGAGGATGCCGGCGTGCGCTCGATTCTTGCCTTGCGTGGAGACGCGCCCAAAGACAATCCAGACGCACTGGTGACTGGCGAACTCAAGAGTGCTCTCGAACTGGTTCACCTTGTGCATCAAACCTCGAATCTCGAGGTTGGCGTGGCAGCCTTCCCAGAGGTTCACCCAGAGTCTCCGCACATGGAGCACGACTCGATGGTGCTCGAGATGAAGCAGTCCGCCGGGGCAACTTACGCCATGACCCAGCTTTTCTTCACGGTCGAGGCTTACACCGACTTGGTTGAGAGCGCACGCAAGGCCGGCGCGACTATGCCGATCATTCCAGGTCTGACCGCCGTCGGAAATGCTGCCAAGGTTTTGCGCATGGCCGAGATGAGCGGTGCCGCGATTCCGGTCGACCTCATGAAAAAGCTTGAGAATGCAGGTTCAGAAGCCGAAGCTAGGACGATTGGCATGGATTACTCGATCAAGCTTGCTCGCGACTTGGTAGATGCCGGTGCCCCTGGCTTGCACATTTTTAGCATGAATCTTTCAAAGGCTGCTCTCGAGATTGCTCGTGGTGCGGGTCTTTGTCAGTAGTTATCAATAGCCTGTAGTTATGACTGAACAGCAACTGAGCTTCGACTTCACGCCTGATATGCCTGCCTGGGCTCAAAACATCGGCGTGTTCGACCTCGAAACCACCGGCCTAGACCTCACCGATGCTCGTATCGTCACGGCCTGCGCAGTTGAGCTCGATGCCACCGGTCAGATCATCGGCAAGAACAGCGAATGGCTTGCCGACCCGGTGATTGAGATTCCCACCCAGGCCAGCGATGTGCACGGTGTTACCACCGAGATTGCTCGCCGGGATGGGCGTCCCGCCGCAGAAGTGGTTGCGGAATTGCTAGAGACTCTGCGTGGCTTCTTCGATCGCGGCATTCCTGTGGTTGCCTACAACGCTCCCTACGACTTCACCATTTTGCACTTCGAGGCTCTGCGACACGGGCTTGAGCCGATACAGAATCCTGGGCCAATAATCGACCCTTTGGTGATCGACAAGTTCAAAGACAAGTTCCGCAAGGGTAAGCGACGCCTCGAAAATGCCGCAGAGTTTTATCAGGTGGCCTTGGACGACGCGCATAACGCAACGGCTGACGCCGTTGCTGCCGGTCGTGTGGCGCAGGCCATTGCTCGTCGCTGGGCAGCCGAACTGCCGTCAACCGCTGCCGAACTTCACGATCTTCAGGTTGGCTGGAGCGCCTGGCTAGACGAAGACTTTGAGAAGTTTATGCGTCGCAATAACCCAGACTTCACCAGCAAGCGCGGTTGGCCGCTAAAACTCTAGGCTTCTCCCCCGATTTGCTTAAAAGAAAAACCTCGCCGAAGCGAGGTTTTTCTATCTCAACCTGAGGATGTGTGGACATCCCTGGTCCCGCGGTATGTATTAGATACCGAAGCTTGTTTGGTGCTTTACGCGCCGAAGCCCTTGTAACGTGCGTTGAAGCGCTCGACACGACCTGCGGTGTCCATGATGCGCTGCTTACCGGTGTAGAACGGGTGCGATGCTGAAGAGATTTCAACGTCGAAAACTGGGTAGCTGTTGCCGTCTTCCCACTCGATGGTCTTGCTGCTTGACACGGTTGAGCGGGTAAGGAACGCTACACCCGAGGCCAAGTCGCGGAAAACAACGGTCTCATACTTTGGGTGAATGTCTGCCTTCATGGGTAACTTCCTAGTTGTTCTAACGGATTTCTATAAAAACTTTGGGGTGGTGGCTAAATAGCACCAAGGGTCAAGCATAACAGAACGATTGTGCTCGCGAAAGCACTAAATCGAAAGTTTTAGCGACGTGCGCGGGCGCGGTAGCGACCGTCTGCGTAATCAACCTCGACGCCGAAGCCGAAGGCCTCAGAAATCTTGTCTGAAGTCAGCGTGTGACCGATCTCGCCGGCGGCATAAACCTGGCCCTCGCGAAGAATAAGGGCGTGGGTGAAACCGGCCGGAATTTCTTCGAGGTGGTGGGTAACCATGACCATGGCTGGCGCGGTAGGTGCTGAGGCGTACTGACCGATGATGCTGATGGTCTGCTCGCGAGCTGCAAGGTCAAGGCTGGCCACTGGCTCATCCAAGAGCAAAAGTTCTGGGTCTGGCATAACCGCACGGGCAATCTGAGTGCGCTTGCGTTCGCCATCGCTCAGGGTTCCAAAGGCGCGGTCGGCGTAGTTCTCGAGCGCCCACTCATTCAGCACGCGACGTGCACGACGCTCGTCGATGTCGTCATACTTCTCGTTCCAGCGACCGGTAACCGCATAGCTGGCGGTCATGACGGCGTTGAGTACGGTTTCAGAGTTTGGGATGTGTGAAGCCAACGCGCTAGAAGCAAAACCGATTCGTGTGCGCAGTTCGAAGACATTAATTTCGCCCAGGCGTTGGTTCAGGATGGTGGCCTGGCCGCTCGATGGGTGAATCTGTGCACCGGCTACGCGAAGCAGAGTTGTCTTACCGGCGCCGTTTGGGCCAACGATCACCCAACGCTGATCTGACTCAACCTGCCAGTCGACATTGTTGAGAATTGGGCGCTGATCGCGCACCACGGTGACATTGTTTAGATCAATAACGCGGGACATGCTTTTAGCCTAAAGGTTTCCGGCGATTGCACTCTGATAGACGCGAATAGTTTGTTCGGCAATGCTGTCCCAGCTGAAGTGGTCTTCGACGCGCTTGCGACCGGCGGCGCCGAACTCCTTCAACTGTGGGTGTTCGAGCATCTGATTCAGGGCCGCCGCGAAGTCTCCCACGAACTTGGCTTCGTCGAGTGGCTTTCCGCTGCCATCCTGAACCTGTTCGATCGGCACCAATAGGCCGGTTTCGCCATGGGCGACAACCTCTGGGATGCCTCCGGTTGCGGTTGCCACCACGGGAGTGCCGCAGGCCATCGCCTCAAGGTTCACGATGCCAAGCGGTTCATAAATCGAAGGGCAGGCAAACACAGTTGCAGCCGACAAAATGGCGATTAGTTCGGCGCGGTTTACGTGCTTTTCTACCCAGATGACGTTGTCGCGGTGCTTGCGAAGCTCGGTAACCAGATCGGTGACCTCTTGAAGAATCTGAGGGGTGTCTGGTGCTCCGGCACAAAGCACGAGCTGAACGTCGCTAGGAAGTTCGCGCGCCGCCTTGATTAGGTATGGCAAACCCTTCTGCATGGTGATTCGACCAACAAAAACCACGCTGCGCTTATCCGGGTCAATCCCATTGGCGCGCACTAGGTCTGGGTTATCGGCGGCCTGGAAGGCATCCAAGTCGATGCCGTTGTGAACCACGGAAACCTTGTTTGGGTCTAGCTGAGGGTAGGCGCGCAGGATGTCTTTGCGCATGCCGTCAGAGACAGCGATGATGCCGGTGGCGCCTTCGTAGGCGGTGCGTTCAACCCAGGATGAGAGTCGGTATCCCCCGCCGAGCTGCTGCTCTTTCCAAGGGCGCAGTGGTTCGAGGCTGTGTGCGGTGATTAGGTGAGGGATTCCGTGAAGGGTTCCTGCTACCTGCCCGGCGAAATTGGCATACCAGGTGTGTGAGTGAACGAGGTCGGCGCCGGCGATGTCTGAGACCATGCTCAAATCGACAGCCATGGTCTGCAAGGCGCCATTGGCAGCGTCAAATTCGCTGGTGTGACGATATGCGAATGTATCTTTTTCATTACGTTCTTCGCCGAAGCATCGAACCTGAACATCGATGTGTCTGCGCAAAACTCTCACTAGTTCCGCGACATGTACGCCCGCACCGCCGTAAATGGCAGGTGGATATTCCTTGCTGATCAAGTCGATTCTCATGCCGTTATGTTACTCCGCTGTCACATTTGCCCAATAACATTTGAAACATGAGTGCACTACGTGTTTTTGGAATGGTTCTCGCCGGCGGCGAGGGCAAGCGTCTTATGCCTCTGACTGCGGACCGCGCTAAGCCTGCGGTTCCGTTCGGGGGAAGCTATCGACTTATCGACTTTGCTCTTTCGAATTTGATCAACTCTGGTCTTCGTCGCATCGTCGTATTGACCCAGTACAAGTCACACAGCCTTGACCGTCACATTTCACAGACCTGGCGCATGTCGCCTCTCTTAGGTGCCTACGTGGCGTCTGTGCCTGCTCAGCAGCGTCTAGGTAAGCGTTGGTTCTCTGGTTCTGCTGACGCCATTCTGCAGAGCATGAACCTTTTGAGCGACGAACGACCAGACATCGTGGTTGTTGTCGGCGCCGACCACGTCTACCGCATGGACTTCGACCAGATGATCGAAGCGCACGTGAAGTCTGGCCGTGGAGTAACCGTCGCTGCTATCCGCCAGCCATTGAGCTTGGCCAACCAGTTTGGTGTCATCGAAGTCGATGAACAAGACCACACCAAGATTGCTCAATTCAAAGAGAAGCCAGCCGACCCTAAGGGCTTGCCTGACTCCCCTGGCGAGGTCTTGGCCTCGATGGGTAACTACGTTTTCACCGCACAGGCTCTGATTGACGCCATCGAGCACGATGGCACCCTTGAAAACTCATCTCACGACATGGGTGGCGACATCGTGCCTTACATGGTGGGCCGTGATGACGCTGGCGTCTACGACTTCACGTACAACGAGATTCCGGGCTCCACCGACCGCGACCACTCCTACTGGCGCGATGTGGGAACCATGGACTCTTACTACGAAGCTCACATGGACCTAATCTCGGTCATGCCGGTATTCAACCTTTACAACCACGAATGGCCAGTTCACACTCAGCAGATCAATCTGCCACCGGCCAAGTTCGTGCACGACGGTGAAGGAAACCAGGGCCGCACCACCGACTCAATCGTTTCGCTAGGAACCGTGGTTTCTGGTGGAATTGTAGAGCGAAGTGTGCTGTCACCTAACGTAAGAGTTCACTCACGCGCTTTGGTAACCGACTCGATTTTGCTAGATAGCGTTCAAATTGGCCGCGATTGCACCGTTCGAAAGGCTATCCTCGACAAGAGCGTCGTAGTAGCCGACGGCGCGTCGATCGGTGTCGACAAGCAACGTGATCTTGACCGTGGATTCTTCGTCACCGACTCGGGTATTACCGTGGTTGGAAAGGGCGTTCTGGTTACTCCGTGACCCAGTTTTTAGTTGTCTTTGATGTTGACTCAACTCTCATCGAAGATGAAGTTATTGAATTATTGGCCGACGTCGCTGGCAAGCGCGCCGAGGTAGCTGCGGTTACCGAGCGCGCAATGGCTGGTGAACTCGATTTCGCCGAGAGCCTTATCGAACGAGTCAAGACCTTGGCTGGCCTTCCAGACACGGTTTTTGCCGACGTTCAGAAACGCATCACCATAACCACCGGAGCCAAGAAGCTCATTGATGCCGTGCACGCTGCCGGCGGTAAAGTCGGTGCCGTCTCCGGCGGGTTCAACCAGCTCCTTACTCCCCTAGCCGAAATTCTCGAACTAGATTTCGCGCGCGCCAACCAGCTTGAAGTTGTTGATGGGTTTCTAACCGGCAAGGTTCTTGGTGCGATCGTTGACCGCCAGGCCAAGGCCGATGCCCTGCTCGAATGGGCTGCTGCCACTTCAACGCCGATTGAAAACACTGTTGCTGTCGGCGATGGCGCAAATGACTTATCAATGATGGCGGTTGCCGGCCTCGGCGTCGGCTTTAACTGCAAGCCAATCGTGCGTGAGCACGCGGATTTCATCCTTGAAGGGCATGACCTTTCAAAGTTGACCGAAAAACTCGGGCTTTAGTGACCCATTCCTAGGCCGCCGTCAACCGGGATGACAGCGCCTGAGATGTAGCTGGCTTCGTCGCTGGCCAGCCAGGCAACGACCTTGGCAACTTCTTCAGGCTGGGCAAAGCGGCCGGCCGGAATCTTCTTCTTGTATTCGTCCTGCTGAGCCTCTGGAAGCGCAGCGGTCATGTCGGTATCGATAAAGCCGGGTGCCACCACGTTGGCGGTGATGCCACGGGCACCTAGTTCGCGAGTCACCGAGCGGGCCATGCCAACCAATGCAGACTTAGCTGCCGAGTAGTTGACCTGACCGGCTGAGCCAAGCAGGCCGACCACCGAACCAATGAGAATGACTCGACCAAAACGAGCCTTGATCATGCCCTTGGTTGCGCGGCGAAGCACGCGGAAGACACCATTCAGGTTGGTGTTGATTACTTCTTCAAACTCGTCGTCGGTCATTCGCATCAGCAAGGTGTCGCGAGTGATGCCTGCGTTGGCAACCAAAATCTCGACCGCGCCGAGCTTTTCTTCGACCTCGGCAAAGGCCGCGTCTAGCGAAGCGGCGTCGGTGACGTCAGCCTTTACGCTCAGGGTTCCCTCTGGTCCTTCGCCACTGCGCACGGTTACGGCAACACGGTGGCCCTGACGAACGAATTCTTCGGCGATTGATCGGCCAATGCCGCGGTTTCCGCCGGTGACCAAAACAGTTCTAGGTGTGCTCATCAGGGTTATCTCTCTAGGGAATACAATTTGAAATGTAGCGCTTGGGACAAGAGCAAGTGTACCGTTTTGGGTCGTTTTCAGGCCTTGTCCGCGCGCAATGACTTCATGAAAGGCTCCAAATGAGCAAGCCGCAGAGCGTCACTTCGGTGGGTCAATCCCCCGATGAAGAACGCCGCGATCGTATGAAGAAATATCTGATTTCTCAGGCGGTTCGAGTCGCCTGCATCATCCTTGCCGTGTTTGTTCAGGGCTGGGCGATGTGGATCTTCTTTGCGGGAGCGATCTTCTTGCCCTACTTCGCGGTGGTTTTGGCTAATGCCAAGGGTGAGGGTCAAGTGAAGCAGAAGGCAACCGCGGTCGTGGCTCCAACCTTAAAGATCAGCGCCGACGCTTTCACGAGCTCCACCAAACCGGCCGAGGATAACTAAGTTTGCTCGGACAAGATCTAACCGTCGATAAGTGCTCTCGTGCGGGCTGCACCCAGCTGGCAACGCACAAACTGAACTGGCGAAACCCAAAGATTCACTCCGAAGATCGGGTAAAAACCTGGTTGGCTTGCGACGAACACCTGAGCTTTCTGGTTGACTATTTAGAGACTCGCGGTTTCTTTATCGCGGCCATTCCCTTTTAGAAAGCAAACATGAACTACCTTCGAGAATCTTGGCGCCGCTGGGTTGCCTGGTTTCTCTTGGCCGTAATATTTGCAATCGCCTGCGGTTTTCTATCCAACTGGCAGTTCAATCGCCGCACCGAGGCCCTGCACAAAATGACTCAACTGGCCGCTAACTACGATCGTGAGCCGATCGAATTGGCCTCGACTAAATTCCGCGCCCAGGATGAATGGTTGCCAGTGAAAATGACCGGCCATTTCTTGCCTGATAACACACTGTTGGTGCGCAATCGACCACTCAACGGTGACCCTGGTTTTCTTGAGCTCATCCCATTCCAGCGCAAGGACGGTCTGATTATCGCAATCGAAGCCGGTTGGTTGCCGGCCAATGATCGATTGAACCCGCCTGCCGATTACCCGAAACCTAGTTCCGGTGAGCAAACCATCTGGGGGCGCATTCGCCCATCCGAGCCAACCCTTGACCGCGATGCACCTGCCGGGCAGATTGCCACGATTAATCTGGCCAGTTTCATGGCGAAAACCGGTGTCAAAGATCGCGCGGTTACCGAATTTTATGTTCGCCTAGGTGAAAGCAATTTCAGCAAGGGTGGTCTTCCAAAGTTGCTTAGCAAGCCTCAACTGGACGAGGGCAATCACCTCAGCTATGCCCTGCAGTGGATTGTGTTCGCGGTGATGGCCTTCATTGCACTGGTTTGGGCCGTGCGCAAGGAGATCGAGTTCAAGCGGGCCGCTACCGACCCTAACTACAAGCCAAAGGTTCGCAAGAAGGTCGGCGACGACGACAACTTAGCCGAGGACATGATTCTGCTCTCTTAGCCCCGAGCGACTAGCTGAGTGAAATCAGGTCGGCGTAACCGTCGTTCCAATGGTCTTCATCACCATCAGGCAAAATCAGAACTCGCTCTGGGTTTAGCGCGAGAACCGCACCGACGTCGTGAGACACCAAAACTACCGCTCCGGTGAAGGTGCTTAGCGCACGCAAAATCTCTTCGCGGCTGGCCGGGTCAAGGTTGTTGGTCGGCTCATCCAATAGCAAAACATTGGCCGACGAAACCACGAGCGAGGCCAGAGCCAATCGAGTCTTCTCGCCACCGCTGAGCACGCCAGCCGGCTTGTTGACATCGTCGCCAGTGAACAGGAATGAACCCAAGACCTTGCGGGCATCCGTGTCGGCCAGCTGAGGCGCAGCGCGCTGCATGTTCTCAAGAACCGACTTAGAGACGTCCAGGGTCTCGTGCTCCTGAGCGAAGTAGCCGATCTTTAGACCGTGACCAGGCACAATCTTGCCGGTGTCGGGGGTGTCTAGGCCGGCGAGCATTCGCAACATGGTGGTTTTACCCGCACCGTTCATGCCGATGATGACCACCTTAGAACCCTTGTCGATCGCGAGGTCTACCGCGGTGAAGATCTCGAGCGAGCCATAGCTCTTGCTCAAGTTCTCGGCCATCAGCGGAGTGCGACCACAAGGTGCTGGGTCTGGGAACTTAATCTTGGCGACGCGATCGACTTCGCGAACGTCGTCTAGCTGACTCAAGAGGCTCTCGGCACGGCGAACCATCTGCTTTGCGGCAACCGCCTTGGATGCCTTTGCGCCGAACTTTGCGGCCTGAATCTGCAGGGTGCTGGCCTTCTTCTCGGCGATCGCGCGGTCGCGCTTGCGGCGCTCTTCGTCGGTCTCGCGAGCCTTCTGATACTGGCGCCAGCCCATGTTGTAAATGTCGATGACACAGCGCATCGCGTCAAGGTAGAAGACTCGGTTTACGGTCTCTTCAACCAGTTCGACGTCGTGACTGATCACGATCAGACCGCCCTGGTAACCCTTGAGGAATTCGCGCAACCAAACCACCGAATCGGCATCCAAGTGGTTGGTCGGCTCGTCAAGAATCATGGTCTCGGCGTCTGAGAACAAAATGCGCGCCAACTCGATGCGCCGACGCTGACCACCCGAAAGGGTCTTCAGCGGCTGGTCAAGGATGTGGTCCTTGAGGTTCAGGTTGCTCGCGATGGTTGCTGCCTCGGCTTCGGCGGCGTAACCGCCGGCTGCCTGGAAGCGCTCCTCTAGTTCTGAATAGCGTCGCATGGCGTTTTCGTAGACGGCCTCGTCGATGCTGCCCATGTCTTCGGTGCACTTGGCCATTTCGGCGGCGATGTCACCGAGACCGCGTGCGTTAAGAATGCGGGTGCGGGCCAGTTCTTCTGGGTCACCGCTGCGCGGGTCCTGCGGAAGATAGCCAATCTCTCCCCCGCGGTCGACGAAACCTTGGGATGGCTGACCGTCACCGGCAAGAATCTTGGTGAGCGTGGTTTTGCCGGCACCGTTACGGCCAACCAGACCGACTTTGTCGCCCTTGTCTACGCGGAAGTTCACTTCGGACATCAGCACGCGTGCACCAATGCGGATCTCGAGATCGCGCACGCTAATCATGAATGTCTCCGTAGTTGATTGATTGGGGCTGCCGATGGCAGCAAAAAACCCAGTCTACCCTCGAAGCGCCATTTTGCTCGAGGCAGACCGGGTTTGATGTTTGAAAACTTTAGATCGAGAAGCCGATGGCGCGCATTTGCTCTTTGCCATCTTCGGTGATCTTCTCAGGACCCCATGGTGGCATCCATACCCAGTTGATTCTGAATGCATCCACGACACCATCCAAGGCCTCTGCGGTCTGCTCCTCAAGGACATCGGTTAGCGGGCAACCAGCTGAAGTCAAGGTCATGTTGATCAGCAGGCTGTCATCTTCGGCCTTGTTTAGGCCGTAGATCAACCCAAGGTCGACGATGTTTACGCCGATCTCAGGGTCGATTACATCCTTGAGCGCCTCGATGACTTCGTCATACTTGGCTGGCTCTAGTTCTAGTTCAGACAAGAATTAAGCCTTTACGTAGCGGTCGTAGCCCTCGGCCTCTAGGCGATCGGCTAGCTCTGGCCCACCCTGCTCAGCAATCTTGCCGGCAACGAAAACGTGCACGAAGTCAGGCTTGATGTACTTGAGAATGCGGGTGTAGTGAGTGATTAGTAGCAAACCAAAGTCGTTTGCTTCCTTGGCGCGGTTTACGCCCTCAGAAACGATCTTTAGCGCGTCAACGTCTAGACCAGAGTCGGTCTCGTCAAGAACGGCAAACTTTGGCTTCAGCAGCTCGAGCTGAAGAATCTCGTGACGCTTCTTCTCACCACCCGAGAAACCCTCGTTTACGTTGCGCTCGGTGAAGGTGTTGTCCATCTTCAGTGCGTCCATCGCTCCGCGAACATCCTTGATCCAGGTGCGCAGTGCCGGTGCCTCGCCCGCGATTGCGGTCTTTGCCGTGCGTAGGAAGTTTGAAACCGATACGCCTGGAATCTCGACCGGGTACTGCATGGCTAGGAAGAGGCCGGCGCGTGCACGCTCGTCCACTGACATCTCGAGCACGTCTTCGCCGTCGAGCAGAATCTCGCCCTCGGTGACGGTGTACTTAGGGTGACCGGCGATTGTGTAGGCCAGGGTCGACTTGCCTGAACCGTTAGGGCCCATGATTGCGTGTGACTCACCGCTGCGGATGGTTAGGTCAACACCCTTGAGGATCTCTTTGGTGCCCTGCTCGGTCTCTACGGTTACGTGCAGGTTCTTGATCTGAAGAATTGCCATTATTTGCTCGTTTTCTTTATTGAAAGTCTTGGATTAGTCGGCGTCGATTTCGAGGAAGATGTCACCGTTGTCGATGATTACCTCGTACTTGGCCACTGGCTCGTAGGCAGGAAGGGTTAGCGCTTCACCGGTCTCGAGTGAGAACTTGGCACCGTGTGCCCAGCACTCGATGGTCTCGTTGTCGACAAAACCCTCGCTAAGTGAGATTTCACCGTGTGAGCACTTGTCGTTCAGTGCATAAACCTGGTCGGCCTTGGTGCGAACGATGGCGATAGCTTCTTCGCCGATCTTTACACGGATGGCCTTGCCCTTTTTGATGTCTTCTACTGCACAAATGCGAACTGCCATTAGGAGCCGCTCCTTTCAAGTTCTGCCTCAATCGAAGCCGAAAGGCGGCTCTCGATCTCTTCATTTCCGATCTTTTGAATGATTTCGTTTAGGAAGCCACGAACCACGAGGCGACGCGCCTCGCGCTCGTTGATTCCGCGAGCCTGTAAGTAGAAGAGCTGTTCGTCATCGAAACGACCGCTGGCGCTGGCGTGGCCGGCTCCCTCGATCTTTCCGGTTTCGATCTCTAGGTTTGGAACCGAGTCGGCGCGAGCGCCATCGGTCAAAAGCAGGTTGCGGTTTAGCTCGTAGGTGTCTGTGCCTTCGGCTGCCATACGAATCAAGACGTCGCCCACCCAAACGGTGTGTGCCTTGTCGCCCTGAAGCGCACCCTTGTAGGTGACGCGAGACTTGCAGTTTGGCACCGCGTGGTCAACGTATAGGCGGTTCTCGATGTACTGACCGGCGTCGGCGAAGTACATGCCGAGAAGCTCGACATCGCCACCAGGCTGAGTGAACTCGGCCGAGGTTGAAACGCGAAGGGTCTTGCCGCCCAAGCTAACCACCATGTGGCGCAGCTTTGAGTTTCGACCAAGCTTGGCGAACTGTGCAGAGTTGTGAACCGCTTCGGTATCCCAGTCTTGAATTGAAATCACGGTGATTTCTGCTTCGTCGCCAACGATGATTTCGACGTTTTCGCCGAGCACTGCTGAACCCTTGTGGTCAAGGATGACGGTTCCGCGTGAGAACGGCTTGGCGTCGATGATGACGTGCAGCGCGCTCGGAGCGGTTGCCTCAGAGTTGATTCCGATCTGGATTTCGCAGTC